>Ga0208695_1000162_pt1 | contig 90801 bp, 80 predicted proteins | sample AD_UKC111_MetaG_FD_184449 | JGI IMG/M metagenome (GOLD analysis project Ga0208695, IMG submission 184449) | Active sludge microbial communities of municipal wastewater-treating anaerobic digesters from Hong Kong - AD_UKC111_MetaG (SPAdes)... | ecosystem: Engineered > Bioreactor > Anaerobic >... | reverse complement strand
CGGACAATAAGATCAAAAGCATAACGCTCTTTACCCTCTTCCCTGAAGAGTATGAGGAGATCCTTATCGTCCATTGTCTCTACTTTCTCTTTAAGACTCTGTTTACTGCTTCAACAATGCTTATGGCATCAAGGCCATATTTTTTCATAAGTTCTTCAGGTGTACCACTTTGGCCAAATTCGTCATTTACAGCTACCAACTCCACTGGCACGGGATATTCTCTTGACAGGGTTCCACAGATTAATTCTCCTAATCCGCCTGCGACAAGATGTTCTTCTGCAATTACAACAGCTTTTGTTTTTTGCACAGATTGTAAGACTGTTATATTGTCAAGAGGCTTGATAGTATGAAGATCAATTACCTCTGCACTTATCCCGTTTTTTTCAAGCTCCTGTGCTGCAAGAATTGATTCCCATACAAGATGTCCTGTGGCAAATAGTGTAACATCATTGCCCTCAATCATTCTTATTGCTTTTCCTATTTCAAAGGTCTGGTTTGCAGGTGTAAAATTAGGTACAGAAGGTCTGCCAAATCTGAGGTAAACAGGCCCTTGATAATCAGCAACAGCAATTGTAGCTGCCTTTGTCTGATTGTAATCACAAGGATTGATGACAGTAAGATTTGGCAACATCCTCATAAGTCCAATATCTTCCATTATCTGATGTGTGGCACCATCTTCACCAAGAGTAATCCCTGCGTGGGAGGCGCAAATTTTGACATTGGTATTAGAATATGCTATTACTTGCCTTACCTGGTCATATACTCTGCCTGTAACAAAATTAGCAAAAGAGCCGGCATAAGGGATTTTACCACTAAGAGCAAGACCAGCAGCAACACCAATCATATTAGCTTCAGCTATACCTGCTTGAAAAAATCTAGAAGGGAACTCTTCTGCAAAAGCATCCATTTTGAGAGAACCGGTAAGATCTGCGCAAAGGGCTACTACATCCGGATTCTTTCTTCCAACTTCAAGCAATCCGGCTCCAAAGCCGGATCTTGTATCTTTATTGCCTGTATTTATAAAAATCTCTTTCATGTTAATTGGTTTGGATTAAAAATCGCCTAATGTTTCTTTAAGCTGGTTGAGTGCTTTTTCTGTTTGTTCCGCATTTGGAGCCTTGCCATGCCATTTGTGTGTACCTTCCATGAAATCAACCCCTTTACCCATTACTGTCTTGCAAAGTAACATTTTTGGCTTTCCGTTACCAACGAGCGATTTTATCTCTGAAAAAGCTCGGATCACCTCTTCAATATTATTCCCATCAACAATCAATGTATCCCATCCGAACTCTTCCCATTTTTTTTGAAGATTCCCAAGGTTTAGAATTTTGTCGACAGCTCCGTCAATTTGCTGTCCGTTCCAGTCAGTCATTGCAATTAGTCTGTCGACCCTGTGATGGGCACCAAAAAGGGCTGCTTCCCAAATTTGTCCCTCTTCACACTCACCATCGCCGGTTAAAACATATACAAAATTCTCTTCATTTCGCAGTTTTTTTGCGAGTGCTGCTCCAATGGCTACAGACAACCCCTGTCCGAGAGAGCCGGAAGCAACATGAATACCGGGCAATCCTCTTTCAACCGATGGATGCCCCTGAAGTCTTGATCCTATTTTTCGAAGTTCGTACAGCTCATTCAGGGGAAAATACCCCGTTCTTGCAAGTTGACTGTAAAGAGCTGGAGCGAGATGCCCTGCAGAGAGAAAAAACATGTCAAAACCGACTCCGTCGCGACGCCATTTTTTTGGATCATGAATCATTTCTTTGTTAAACAGTACAGTCAAAAGATCTGTACAACCAAGCGAACCTCCGGGATGTCCCGACCCTGCTATTGAAACCATTCGTATAATATCTCTCCTGGCTTGAGTAGCAATATCGTTTAAATTCGTAACAGTTAACATTATTATAGGTTAAATAATTTCAAATTATTACAAAGATAAAGCCAATCAAATGATTTTATCAATTATTTTTATCTTTGCAACCAGCGATACTCTTAATTTTTTATATGCGGCACATTAGAAATTTTTGCATCATTGCACACATAGACCACGGTAAAAGCACTTTGGCCGATCGTCTCCTTGAATATACTAAAACTCTTAATTCAAGGGAAATGGTGGATCAAGTGCTCGATTCAATGGATCTTGAGAAGGAAAAAGGAATTACTATTAAGAGTCATCCTGTACAGATGGATTATATTTATGAGGGTGAGAAATATACTCTTAATCTGATTGATACTCCTGGACATGTAGATTTTTCATATGAGGTTTCAAGAGCTATTGCATCCTGTGAGGGAGCACTTCTTGTTGTTGATGCTACTCAGGGAGTTCAGGCTCAGACAATTTCAAACCTGTATCTTGCCTTTAATCATAACCTTGAAATTATTCCTGTACTTAATAAAATTGATATGGAAGCAGCCATGATTGAGACAGTTAAAGATCAGATCATTGAACTTACAGGCTGCAAGGAAGAAGAGATTATTCTTGCAAGTGGCAAAACCGGACAGGGAGTTCCTGAGATTCTTGATGCAATCATAAACAGGATCCCTCCTCCTGCAGGTGATGAAGATGCTCCTTTGCAAGCGCTTATTTTTGATTCCGTATTCAATTCTTTCAGAGGCATTATTGCCTATTTTAAGGTTCAGAACGGAATTATAAGAAAGGGTGATAAAGTTAAATTTTTTAATACCGGCAAGGAGTATGAAGCTGACGAAGTTGGAATCTTAAAACTAAAAATGGTTCCGACAGAAGAGATAAGAACAGGTAATGTCGGATATATTATTTCAGGCATTAAGACAGCCAGTGAGGTTAAAGTCGGTGATACAATTACTCACAGAGACCGACCTTGTTCAACTTCGATCGCTGGTTTTGAGGAGGTAAAGCCAATGGTTTTTGCAGGTCTCTATCCTGTGGAGGCAGATGAGTACGAGGATTTAAGAGCGTCACTTGAGAAGTTGCAGCTCAATGATGCTTCTCTTGTATTTGAACCAGAGTCTTCACTGGCTCTTGGATTTGGTTTCCGGGGAGGATTTTTGGGTCTTCTTCATATGGAGATTATACAGGAGAGACTCTACAGAGAGTTTAATATGGATGTTATTACCACCGTGCCAAATGTCTCCTATAAGGTTCATACTACTAAAGATGAAATAATTGATGTTCATAATCCATCAGGGCTACCTGCTCCAACATTGATCGATTTTATAGAAGAACCATATATTCGTGCTCAGGTTATCTCCAAATCAGAATATTTTGGAGTAATTATGAAACTTTGTCTTGATAAAAGAGGAACACTTGTAAGTCAGCATTTTCTTACCAGTGAGAGAGTTGAGCTCAATTTTGAAATGCCTTTGGCTGAGATAGTGTTTGATTTTTATGATAAATTGAAGTCTGTTTCCAAAGGATATGCCTCTTTTGATTATCATGTTACCGGTTACAAGCCGGCAGAGCTTGTCAAGTTGGATATACTTCTTAACTCAGAGCCGGTAGATGCTCTTTCAAGTCTGATTCACAAAGATCATGCATATGATTTTGGAAGGAGGATGTGCGAGAAACTTAAAGAGTTGATTCCGAGACAACAATTTGATATCGCGATTCAGGCTGCAATTGGAGCCAAGATTATTGCAAGAGAAACAGTTAAGGCTGTCAGAAAAGATGTAACTGCAAAGTGTTACGGAGGTGATATTTCACGAAAACGAAAACTTCTCGAGAAACAGAAGAAAGGCAAAAAAAGAATGCGTCAAATAGGAAATGTAGAAGTTCCTCAAAGCGCTTTCATGGCTGTGTTGAAACTTGACTAGCAAATTTAATAATTGTATAAAAATGAGGCTGTTTTTGGCCAAATTAATGAAAAAAAGAGGGGTCCAAAAATTGCTTTTTGGACCCCTCTTAATTATTAATAAATTATCAGTTATTCACGGAATTTGGCAAACTCTATATCCTTAAGAGAGCGAGCTTTCAGAGCTTCATCTTTTTCATGAACATTCTTAAGTTCCTTGGCTACTTCTGACATTTTACCCTGACGGGCAGCAATGATTGCGCGGAGATAAGAAGAGCGGGCACAATTACATTTAATAACGCTTGAAGCTTTATCCAATTGATTTGTAAGTATATATGCAAGACCTTCGTTAGGATCGCCGGTTCCTGCAAGCTTATTTACTGCATCATTGTATCTGCCTTCAAGGATATCAATTATTGCCATATTTTGCTTTGATTCAGGCAATTTTGATTTTGCAAACATTGCCTTTGCTGTTTCATGATCTCCACTTCTCAAAGCGAGAATCCCTGCATTGTTATAATAATAATCGCTTGTTTTGTCAGCAACCTTTGCAAGAGCAGCCTTGGCTTCTGTCTCTTTGCCGTTGTCAAAATATAGGGCTGCAAGATTGTTATATGCGCGGTCGCATTTAAACTTATCACCTGCCTTGGTCAGAAGTTTGACTTTGGTATTCATATCATCCACCAAACTGGCTGTATAAAGCAATGCTTCTACATCCATAATATCTATATTATTGGTTTTTGCCAGTTCCTTTAGCTCTTCGTCTGTATAGTTTGTGTAGTCAATATTTGCTATAAACCTTGCTCTACGAAGTTCCGGAAGTATTTTATCTGCAAGGATTCGGAACACCTTAGACATATTTTTTATCTCTCTCTCTCTCACTGCCGGATCGCTGTACATTGAAAGTACACGCAGGATAAGATCCTTGTCTGGAATGGAAGACTGTGATACTAATTCCTGGAATCCTTCCCAGTCTTCATCTATTGAAGTTACATCTACAGGAGCATTTACAGGAGCTTTCTTTGTAATTTTATCAAAAGCATTCTTGGCAGTAGAGGCTCTATTGTCAGAAAGCTTTGCGTTTAAAGCTTCTGGCCCATCAGGAGATGCGTAGGCAACTATATTGGTGTTTTTTACAGTTCTTCTTTCGTCCTTGTTTACTGAGGCAAGGAAGTTCTCAAATTCCTTTATTTCTGCTTTTGTAAGTTCTTTTGGTCTAACTACCGAACTGTTAATTGTATAAAGAATCTGTGCCTCTTTTTGCTCACTTAAAACTTTTTTATACTCGTCCTTAGCATAGACAGTCTTTCCGGACTTGTCAACGAGCATGTAAGTAGTATTTGCCCCATCAGCCAGTTTATATGCTGCAGGGAAATCTATTTTTTTGTCTTTATTCCATATGGCAACGCGCAGTTCAAGATGAGAGACTTCCATTCCCGGTTTGTAGGTAAATTTAACACTGTGGTTAGATTTGGCACCGGATAGAGGAATAACTTTAAAATTGTCTGTAATTTTTTCACCCTGAAGTTTAAAGGCAGGAGCAGAAACTTCACCTCCTTCATATACAAGTACGGGCACAATCTCCATTATTGCTTTGGGATGGAAATATCCTTCAGGAAAAGTTATTGAATAATTAGCACTAATCTCTCCGGCGACCACTTCAAGTACTTTTGGAGTTGTCTCTGTAGTTATCAGTTGTGACTCTTTGACCATCTTTGCAGGATTGCTGCAGGATACCAGCGCAAATCCTATAATAGCAATAGAGAAAATTTTAGTAAAGCTTCTTTTCATATTTATCTTTTTTAGTGTATTTATTATTTTCATTACGTACAAAATTAAGAAATTTTATTCACCTTTCTTAATAATATTATTTGACAAAAGCATTTCCAAGTCTTGTGGTGTATCAATAGAGAAAGATTGATGTTGTGTAACTGCAACTTTAATCTTATAACCATTTTCAAGCCACCTTAACTGTTCAAGTTGTTCGGCAATCTCAAGAGGGGACTGCTCAAGTTTTGTAATTTGCTCAAGTATCTCTCTTCTAAAGGCATAAAGCCCTACATGCTTATAATATGTATTCCCATCATTCCACTTCTCTGTTTCTATTCCTCTTTTAAAAGGAATGGCACTTCTACTAAAATACAATGCATTCATATCTTTTGATACAACTACTTTTGGCGTGTTTAAAGTAAAAATATCCTCTTCAGGTAAAAATTTTTTCACTAAAGTTGCAATTTGAGTACTTCTGTCATTAAAACAATTCATCAGCTCCAAAAGTTGTGCCGGTTCGATGCAAGGTTCATCTCCCTGCACATTTACTATTAGGTCAAATTTGATATCACCCTCTTTTTCAACAGCTTGAAGAGCCTCATAACAACGGTCTGTACCGCTGTGATGCTTTTCAGATGTCATTACAGCATTCCCGCCAAAACTTTTCACTTCGTCCAAAATACGCAAGTCATCCGTTGCAACACAAACATGTTCAAAAACAGCAGAGCTTCTTTCGTATACTCTTCTTATCATACTCTTGCCATCAATCAATGCGAGAGGCTTACCGGGGAAACGAGTTGAACCATATCTGGAAGGGATGATTGCTATTACTTTCATGTAAATAGATTTTAAATTTTTCAAAGGTACAAATTTTAACTACTTTTGTGTACTATGGATATACGCGCAATTAAACAAAGATTTGACATTATTGGCGATAATCAAGCCCTAAACAGGGCTATTGATATTGCGGTTCAGGTGGCAAGTACCGATTTGTCAGTTCTTGTTACAGGTGAGAGTGGGGTGGGCAAGGAGGTTTTCCCGCAGATTATTCATACAAACAGCCCTAGAAAACACAGCCAGTACTTTGCCGTAAACTGCGGTGCCATACCAGAAGGGACGATAGATTCCGAACTTTTTGGCCATGAAAAAGGATCATTTACTGGAGCATATGAGACGCGGAAAGGCTATTTTGAAGTTGCTGACGGAGGGACACTTTTTCTCGATGAGGTTGCAGAGCTTCCTTTGTCAACGCAGGTCAGACTGCTTAGGGTGCTTCAGTCCGGAGAGTTTATCAAGGTTGGTTCCTCAAAGGTTCAGAAAACAGACGTAAGGGTTATAGCTGCGACTAATGTCAATATTATGAGAGCCATAGAAACGGGGAGGTTCAGAGAAGATCTTTATTATAGACTGAATACTGTTCCGATATATGTGCCTCCTCTTAGAGAGAGAAAAGAAGATATTCACTTGTTGTTCAAAAAATTTGCACTTGATTTTGCAGATAAATACAAAATGCCTGCAATCAGACTTACTCCGGAAGCTGTGAGAGTTTTGGAAAACTACAGATGGCCAGGCAATGTCAGACAACTAAAGAGTATTGCCGAGCAAATTTCTATTTTGGAACAAAATAGAGAGATCTCTTCAAGCGTGCTTAGAAAGTATATTCCTGAAGAGGTAATAACTCATCTGCCTGTAAAAGCCGAAAGTCATGGGGGAGATTATATGACTGACAGGGATATTATATTTAAGATTCTTTATCAGCTAAGGCAGGAAATTGAGGAGATTAAAGCAAGTATGGGAACTCTGCAGGTTCAGACGGGTTCTGCTATCACTAAACGTGAGGAAGTTGACAGTATGATTGAAGAACATAATGTGGTCGATTATGATGAGGATCCACAGATTACTTCCAATAAGGATTATCAGCAGCTTTCCATTCATAACATGAATGCTGATTTTATCAGAAGAGCTCTTGAGAAGCATAATGGTAAAAGGAAAGCTGCAGCAGCGGAATTGGGCATATCAGAAAGGACACTTTACAGAAAAATTAAAGAATTGAATTTGGATTTATGAGAAACCGCTTAATAGTTCTATTAATTATTCCTCTTTTGTCAAGTTGTGGGATATACAGTTTCTCAGGGACATCGATAGCTCCTGATGTGAAGTCTGTTACTGTACTTACAATTCAAAACAGAGCCATGAGGGTAAATCCATCCTTAAGCAATACACTTACCGAGGAGCTCAAGGAAAAGTTTCGGAAACTCACTACATTAAAACTTGATCCCGACAATGGAGATATAATTATTGAGGGCAACATTATTTCTTATGAAACTACTTCATTGGCGGTCACATCCCAGGAGATAGCTTCTCAGAACCGGCTTACAGTTACTGTAAAGATAAAGTATACAAACACAAAGCATCCCGAGGAGAATTTTGAAAAGTCATTTGCGGCTTTTGAAGATTATCCCTCTACTCTTGGTCTGGATGCGGTAGAGGCTTCACTTGTAGATTCAATAGTTGAAAAGCTTGTGAATGAAATTTTTAATGCCACTGTGGCTAATTGGTAAAATTATCTATTATGGCTGATTCGGATTTATCTACATTGGAACAGACAATAGAGCAATATCCCTGGTTTGCCCTGGGACATTATGAACTGTTTCGAAAGGCTTGTGAATTGGGAGAAGAACATGTCAGATCTTGCTTAAGTCGCACAGCAGCTCATATCTATTCGCGGGAGATACTTTTTAACCTCACCAAAAGGGCAGGCGAGCGTAACAATTCCGAAACTCAAGTAGTTGAAGCGGCTTTTGAGGAAATTGTTTTTGAGGTTGATGAGGAGCCACTTAATATACAGGCGACCTCTAAAATTATTATGGCTGGAGGAGATTACTTTTCAAAGGAAGACCTTGAAGAGACTCCTCTTGATCCTAATGAGCCACTTGATAAATTTATTTGTGAAAAGCCATCCTTACTTAAGAGCAGTATTAATTCCCGCCTGAGTATTGATGTGGCCGAAGAAAAAATTGCTGAGGAAGAGTTTGACGATTCAGGATTTTATACTGAAACACTTGCAAAAATATACAGTGAACAAGGGTATTACAAAAAAGCAGTGGAGGTTTATGCTAAACTTATTTTGTTATATCCGGAAAAAAGTAGTTACTTTGCATCCCTTGCACAAGAAATAAAAAGTAAACATAATCAAAATTGACATGTATACAGCAATCTCCATTTTAATTGTGATAGCCAGTGTTTTACTGACAATAATAGTTTTGATACAAAACTCAAAAGGCGGAGGCCTTGCAGCAAACTTTGCCGCAGGTAATCAGACATTTGGAGTTCGTCAAACTGCAGATTTCCTTGAAAAGGCTACATGGACGCTTGCTATTTCAGTGATAGTTTTATGTATACTTGCTACTGCGTTTGTTTCTACAGGTGGCAAAAATACAAGTACTGTTCAGCAGAAGATTGAAAATACTGCCCCTGTACAGGGACAGCCACAGTTTCCATCCTCAACTCCTTCAAATACGCCTGCGACAAATAACGTACCGACTGAAAACCAGGCTGTTCCGCAGAAATAATTTTACAGAAATGAATATTCCGAGCATCTGAAAAGATGCTTTTTTTAAAAAATCACTACTATGTGATACAAGGTAATAAAAATTATATATATATTTGCACTGCCAAAAACTATTAAATTTTAAATACTATAAAAATGAAGAAAGTTATAAATATCGGTATTGGTGGCAGAAGTTTCGTAATTGACGAAGATGCTTATCAACAACTCGAAAAGTATCTGGAAAAATTTCGTGATAAAATCGGAATGGGTGTTCAAACAAAAGATGTTATGGAGGATCTCGAGCAGAGAATTTCCGAGTTATTTGCAGAATCCCTTAAATCTGAACAGGAGGTTGTAAATCTATCTTTGGTAAGCAAGGTAATCTCTCAATTAGGGATGCCTGATGGCAGTCCAGCTGACGATGATTTCAATTCTTTTGAAACTGTTAATAAGGTTGTGACCAAGAGACTTTACAGAGACCCTGATTCAAGGGTTATTGGAGGAGTTTGTAGTGGTCTTGCTTATTATCTCAATGTAGATGTTGTACTGGTTAGAGTGCTTTTTTGTATTGCCTTTATGCTTGGAGGAGTTGGCTTTTGGGGCTATATTATTTTCTGGATTGTTACTCCTTTGGCTAATACAGCATCTAAAAAGTGTGAGATGAGAGGATTGCCGGTAACTGCCGAAAATCTGAGAAAGTTTTCAATTTATAAATAATTAAAAATCATGAGTGATATAAATACAGACAATATTAAGTCACAAATGCGAAAAGGGGTACTGGAATATTGTATCCTGAGCATTCTTGACAATCATGATGCCTATGCATCGGAATTGATAAGTCAACTTAAGGAGGCGAGTATGATAGTGGTTGAAGGTACACTTTATCCACTTTTAACTCGACAAAAAAATCAAGGACTTTTGAGCTACCGTTGGGAGGAGTCTCCACAAGGTCCTCCAAGAAAATATTATTCCATAACTGCTAAAGGAAAAGCTCTTCTGGCAGAGATGGATGTAGTCTGGGATGAGTTAATTCAAACAATCGCATTATTAAGAAAAAATAATAACTAACTATGAAAAAGGTCGTTAAAGTAAGTATAGGAAATCTTGCCTTTACCATTGATGAAGATGGTTATGAGTTGTTAAAATCCTATTTGGGAGAACTGAGGGCTCATTATAGATTAAAACCAAGTGGCAATGAAATTATTGAAGGCATAGAAGAGAGGATGGCCGAGCTTTTTATTGAAAAAGCTGGTGTAAATGGTGTTATCTCCTTGGAGATAGTCAAAGAGGTAATTAATATCCTCGGGAGGCCTGAACTTATTGAGGAAGAAGCAACAGAAGACTATAGCGAGAAGAAGGATTCATCTTACAGATCTGTCCCGAAAAGACTTTTTCGTGATCCTGACAACAAAATGATTGGCGGAGTATGCTCCGGTCTTGCGTCCTACATCAATACTGATCCACTTTTAATCAGAATACTGTTCATAATATTTTTTATTGGGTTTTCATTTCTTGGCACTCACATAGGAGGTCCAATATTTATGGTATTACTATATTTTGTTTTATGGATAATGATTCCTGAAGCAAAGACTGTTGAACAGAAATGTGCAATGAGAGGCGAGGGGGTTGACCTTAACAATATTCAGCGAAGAGTAGAATACGGGGCTTCAAAATTCAGTGAATATGTTAGAAATTCATCTTCAGACAGTAACTCAACAATGACAAAAGTATCGAAGGTTGTTTCAAAGATATTTGCTATTCTGTTTATAATTTTTGCAGTAATCGGCATATTGTCGTTAACTCTTCTGTTCCTTGGCATTGAGATAATGAACGGCTACTTCCCGATAAATCTGTTTGATTTCGTGGCGTTTGGGATAACTAATTCGTTTTGGATGAAACTTTTAATAATATTAGTGCTTTTACTCCCTTTAGTTTGGATGTTCATTGTGGGTATACAGATACTTGCCGGATCAAGAACCAGGCGATTTAGACCAGGACTCACCATATTCATTATCTGGACAATATCTGTTTTTTCACTTGGAATAGTCGGTACTATAGCTTCAAAACCATTTTGGAACCAGGCTACCGAGGAAGTTTCATATACTTTAAGAGGTGATTTGGATACAATTTATATTCAACTTGAGTCAGATAGAAAGATGCCGAGTGATAATTTGCTGCTTAAAGCAGACCATTCAAGTTTCAATCTGATTTGGGTTGATGAATCAGGAAAAGAGTTAGTAATTTTTCCTGAAATTGATATTATAAGACAGAGCGAAGAGTCTGCAAGAGAATTGGTTTGCGAGACAAGTACAATGTCAAATACTTATGGCGAAGCATTGCTTAAGGGGAGAAACATGCCTCAGTGTGTAGATGTCAAAGATTCACTTATCACTATAAGAAGCGATATATACAGTAAAAGCGCTAAGTGGAGCGGTACTACTAAGGAAATTAAATTATTCCTGCCCGAAAAAGTAAAAGTAATTATTACAAAGCCGGTTAATTTTGACTTTTCGCACAGATACAGAAGTGATTTTCGATGGGTGGGAGGTTGTAACCATTTCCACAGTCACTATAGAAGCTATTAATATTACTTGATAACGTTAAGCTCCCTGCCAACCTTTATAAATGCAGATACACATCTGTCAATATGTTCAGGCTCGTGACCTGCAGAGATCTGAACCCTTATGCGAGCCTGATCTTTTGGAACTACAGGATAATAGAAGCCAGTTACATATATGCCTTCATCCAGCATCTTTGATGCAAAGAGTTGAGCCAGTTTGGCATCATATAGCATGACGGCACAAATGGCAGACTGAGTAGGTTTAATGTCAAATCCTGCAGTTTGCATTTTATTGAAAAAGTAAGTGGTATTACTATGTAACTTGTCCTGAAGTTCATTGGTCTTTGACATCATGTCAAACATTGCAATTCCTGCCGCAACAACCATTGGAGGGAGGGAGTTTGAGAACAGATATGGTCTTGAACGCTGGCGAAGCATTGCTACAATCTCTTTTTTGCCTGTAGTAAAGCCACCAATCGCTCCTCCAAATGACTTGCCAAGCGTGCCGGTAAGAATTTCTATTTTCCCTCTGAGATCATACAGCTCTGTAGTGCCTCGTCCTGTCCTGCCCACAACTCCGGCAGAATGTGATTCATCAATCATTACCATGGCATTGTACTTTTCTGCCAGTCGGTAAATTTCACTAAGTGGGGCGACATTGCCATCCATTGAAAAAACTCCGTCAGTGACTATGAGTCTGAATCTCTGTGATTGAGCAAGCTTAAGACATTCTTCCAGCTCAGCCATGTTGGCATTTGCATATCTGTATCTCTGTGCCTTACACAGTCTAACGCCGTCTATGATTGATGCGTGATTAAGAGAATCAGATATAATCGCATCGTCCTCTGTAAGAAGTGGCTCAAATACTCCGCCATTGGCATCGAAACAGGAGGCATATAAAATTGCATCCTCTGTGCCAAAAAATTCAGAAATTTTTCTTTCCAGCTCGATATGCAGATCTTGTGTACCACAAATAAAACGTACACTAGACATCCCAAATCCTCTCTTGTCTAGGGCCTCTTTGGCAGCATTTATGAGGACAGGATTGTTGGAAAGGCCAAGATAATTATTTGAGCAAAAATTGAGGACATCTTGTCCTGTATTTACTTTGATAACAGCCTTTTGAGATGTGATAATTATTCTTTCATCCTTATAAAGGCCTGAAGATTTTATTTCTTGTAATTCTTGTGACAAGTAGTGCTGAAAATTGTTGTACATATTTCAATAATTAGATGATTGCGACAAAGTACTGTTTACTATTATTTACAAAGTTATAACGAAATCTAAAATTTATAAAAAAACATGAAAACTATTTTTGTTTTTTAAGTTTTCAATTGTAAATTTGCGCCTCAATTTTAGCATTTATGTGATATGGAATTAAAAGAGAGAATAGTGGAAAGTTCTATCAATCTTTTTTTGCAACGTGGATGTAAGTCTGTTACTATGGATGACATTGTTGCAGAAAACGGGATATCAAAAAGAACTTTGTACGAAATTTTCGAAGACAAGAATTCTTTACTGATTGAATGTCTGGATACTGTTTATGAAAGAACCAAGACGGTTACAGATCAGATATTTGCAACAGCAGATAATGTGTATGAGCTTATTTTCAGAACCCATGAATGCCAATCAGACAGCAGTTATCATTTGAGATTATCTTTTTTAATAGAGTTAAAAAAATACTATCCGGAGGTATATGAACAATTAGTGGCAAAGTTTTCGAAGTATCACGATGAAAATACTATTAGGTTTATAAGTAGAGGACAAGCCGAGGGGTTAATTATGGAGCAACTTGATATAAGCATAGTTTCGAAGACTTTGATTGCAATGTCCAATATGGTAATTAGAGGTGATACATATGATAACGTTAATGCAACCAGAATAGAAATATTCAAGCAGTCAATATTGCTTTATATCAGAGGGATATCCACAAAAAAGGGAATTGAGTTATTAGATAATTATTTAAATAATAAACAATATGATCAGAAGAAAAATGAAAAAAATTAGAGTATTAATGATTGGAGGGGCACTGTTGCTCTTATGTGGCAACGTTGCCATAGCTCAGACAAATATCAGTCAGAATCATGATACGTTAAGGCTTACTATTGATCAAGCTTTGGAAATAGCGCTTAGTGATAATCAACGCATCAAAATTGCGGAAGCTGAGTTAGAAAGAGTGAATTATCTTAAAAAAGAGAGTTGGTATAACCTTCTTCCTGACTTAAACACAACAATGCAGTACACTAATAATATTTACAAGCAGATTTTTTTCTCTGATTTTTTTCCTGGAGGTAAGATGGAAGTGGGCTCAACACATAGTTATTCAGTTACTACAAATGCTACCTTACCGATCTTTGCAATGGGTTTGTACAAAAACATTGAACTGTCAGGGTTGGAGATAAAAGCTGCTCTCGAATCTGCTAGAACAACCAAACTCGATCTTATACAGCAGGTTAAAAATAGTTTTTATGGCATTGTTATGATGAAAGAGTCTCTGAGAGTCCTCGAAAAGAGTTATAAAAATGCTTCGGAGAGCGCGGAGAACATTAAGAGAATGTATGAACAGGGACTTGCAAGCGAGTTTGATAAAATACGCTCGGAAGTTGCAGTAAGAAACATTCTGCCCTCTCTTACCGAAGCAAGAAACGGGCTCGAGTTGTCCAAATTGCAACTTAAAATACTGCTTTCATTGAAAATGGATCTTCCAATTGATGTAATTGGTGATTTTTCATATCTGGAGGCAGAGATTAATAATTTCAACGGGAATATTCCATACAATTTTGAGATGAACAGCAGTTTAAGAACAATGGACATTCAGCTTGAAAAGTTGAACAAGACCTTTGAGCTCGTTCGTTCCCAAAGGCTGCCGGTTCTAGCAGGTTTCGGCAACTATGTTATTCAAAAACAGAGTAATGATTTCAATTTTAAGGGAATATGGCCAAATTCATTGATGGTCGGAGTATCTCTCAAAGTGCCAATTTTTAATAAGTTTTCTACATCTCTTAAGGAGAAAGAAACAAGGGTAGGAATTAGAGAATTGCAACTTCAAAAAGATCTTTTGGAAAGCAGCCTTTCATTAACTGCTCAGAATTCCATAAATGCAATGCAGAGAGCAAAAGTTCAGCTTCAATCTGACAAGGAGGCTGTTGCACAGGCTATCAAAGGATATGAAATAGCGAAGGTGAGGTATAAAACTGGGATAGGTACGGTACTGGAACTGAATGACTCAGAAGTATCTCTCACAACATCAGAGCTTAACCTTAACAAAACACTATATGACTTTTTGAAGGCTAAGAACGAATTTGAAAAAGTTTTGGGGATTGAAAAATTATAAATATAAAACACATATGAAAAAGGGATCTATTTTATTGGCTTTAAGCTTATTATTTTTGTCAGTCGCTTGCTCTTCTGACAAACAGAAAAAAGGTGCAGACGACATTACGGTAGCGCCTGAAGTGGTGGAGGTAAAGGTCGCTGAAACTGTAAAACAGATGGTTCCTCAGCAAGTGGAGTTTACCGGAAATATCGAACCATTCGTAAAAAACAATATTGCAAGTGGAGCCTCTCAAAGAGTTGAAAAAATAATGGTGGACGTAGGCTCACATGTAAGGAAAGGTCAACTGCTTGTTCAGATGGAGAGTGTTAACTATTCACAGGCTAAAATTCAACTCGAAAACTTAAAGGTTAATCTGGCGCGTACGGAAGAACTCTACAAAGCGGGAGGTATTTCACAACAGCAGTATGATCAGATAAAGACTCAGGTGGATGTTGCTGAAGAGAATATCGGTAACCTTTATAAAAATACTCAACTTTTTTCTCCAATTGATGGAATTGTAACACAAAGGAATTATGACAACGGAGACATGGTAGGAGCCATGCCAATACTGGTTGTTATGCAGATACAGCCTGTCAAGATATTGATTAATATTTCGGAAGAATACTTTCCACAAGTTAAAATTGGAACTCCGGTTCAAATAGCTCTTGATGTATATAATGGAAAAAAATACCCGGGGAAAGTCAGTCTTATCTATCCTACAATTGATCCCACAACTCGAACATTTCAGGTACAGGTCAGTATTCCAAATTCCAATTTGGACATTCGTCCGGGCATGTTTGCTCGTGCTACAGTAGATTTTGGCTCCAAAGACAGAATTGTCGTTCCTGACAAGGCGGTAATTAAACAGGTGGGAACAAATGACAAATATGTATATGTTCTCGACGGGGATATTGTAAGATATACAAAAGTAGATGTGGGCAAGCGAGTTGGTTCTATCTATGAGATAAAAAGCGGTTTGGAACTTGGTCAAAAAGTGGTTGTAGCAGGTATTGCCAGGCTTGTGGATCAAGCTAAAGTTAAAGTTGTTGATACAAATCTGGACCTTAATAAAAACGAGTAACTTATGAAATTATACGAAAGCGCGGTTAAGAAACCGGTCACAACGGCACTCATTTTTGTGGCGATTGTGGTATTGGGACTTTTTTCATATTCAAGGCTTTCTGTAGATCTTATTCCTGATATTGAAATGAACATGGCTACAGTCATGACTACTTATTCAGGAGCAAGTGCAGCAGATATAGAAACTAATATTACAAAGGGTCTCGAAACATCTTTGAGTACTGTTTCCAAATTGAAGAAGATAAGTTCTGTGTCAAAAGATAATGTATCACTCATCACACTTGAGTTTGAGTATGGCACGAACATGGATGAGGCGGTGAATGACATGAGATCCGTTATTGACATGCAAGCCACCTATTTGCCGGAAGAGGCTGAAAAGCCGGTTATTTTTAAATTCAGTTCAGAGATGATGCCTATCTTCTTTATCTCAGCCAGAACGGACAAAAGCATTCAGGGATTGTACAACATATTGGATGAAAAAGTCGCAAATCCTCTAAATAGAATTGATGGTGTAGCTTCAGCCTTTATTACAGGTGCTCCTAAGCGAGAGATTCAGGTAAGGACAGATCCTAAAAAAATGGAGGCTTACGGTATCCCTGATGAAAAACTTGCCAATGTCATTGCAATGGAAAACAGAAATATACCTGGAGGTGATATCGATGTTGGTTCAGAGACATATTCTGTAAGAGTAGATGGAGAATTTGAAGAGAGCGACATGATTCAAAATCTGATTGTAGGCAGCTACATGGGACGGAATATTTATGTCAGAGATGTTGCCGAAGTAAAGGACACTCTTAAGGAAAGAGTTCAGGAGGTTACAATAAATGGACAGAGAGGGGCAATGATAGTTGTTCAAAAGCAATCCGGAGGTAATGTTGTTGATATAGCGAATAGGATTAATGAAAAACTCCCTGAAATCAAGTCATCACTTCCTCCTGACATACATCTCGACATTGTACTGGATACATCTGATTTTATCAAGAAGAGTATCAGTTCATTGACGGAAACAGTATTACTTGCCGGTCTGTTTGTCATGATCGTGGTTCTTGTCTTTTTAGGTAGATGGAGAGCAACATTTATTATTATTCTTGCTATTCCGGTCTCACTTATTGCCGCTTTCATATATTTGATGGTTTCCGGTAATACGCTTAATATTATATCCTTAAGTTCTCTGTCAATAGCTATTGGTATGGTGGTGGATGATGCAATTGTTGTGCTGGAGAATGTGACGAAACATGTAGAGCGAGGCAGCAAACCGAAAGATGCTGCTATATACGCGACCAATGAAGTTGCTGTTGCCATTATTGCTTCTACTCTCACAATTATTGCAGTCTTCTTTCCACTAACCATGGTTTCCGGACTTGCCGGTATCCTTTTCAAACAGTTGGGATGGACAGTTACAATTGTAATAATTGTTTCAATGATTGTGGCATTAAGTCTTACACCTATGCTTTGTGCAAAAATGCTTAAAGAAGATCCTGGCAGGAGCAGATGGTTTAATAAAGTTTATGGTCCAATCGAAAAGGGATTAGTGGCTATTGATTCAGGTTATGAGAAATTTTTGCAATGGGCGCTGAAAAATAGATTTTTAGTTATTGGCAGTACTCTTGCAATGTTCGTCGGAAGCCTTTTTCTTTTAAATGTTGTAGGTACAGACTTTTTCCCTGATTCAGATAATGGAAGAATAGGTGTGACAGTAGAACTTCCTGTAGGTTCAAGAGTTGAGCAGACAAGAGTTATGAATGACTATTTATACAAATTGTGGAAGGAGAAATATCCTGAAATTGAGGTGATACAGTCAACATATGGTCCTTCAGATGGTTCAAATATTTTTTCTTCAATGACTGCTTCTGGAACAAATCTAATATCATATACCATCAGACTTTCTGACGCTACAGAGAGAGAGAGAAGCATCTTTGAAATATCTGATGAAATGAGAAAGGATCTTGCTAATATCCCTGAAGTTTACAAATCTATTGTTTCACCCGGTGGTGGACGTTCCTCTTCTTCGATGGGTATGGGAAGCTCTACATTTGAGGTAGATGTTCTTGGGTATAATATGACTGATGCTGAGGCAACAGCCTATCAGATAAAACAGATAATGGAGAATACTGCAGGCTTGAGAGATATTCAGCTCAGCAGAGAGGACTATACACCTCAATTTAAGGTTATTTTTGACCGGGATAAGTTAGCCATGAACGGACTAACAATGACATCTGCAGCAACTGTCGTAAGAAACAGGATAAATGGTTTTACTGCTTCGACCTTGAGGGAGGAGGGTGATGAGTATAATATTACTGTACTCAACTCCAAGAAATATCGATCAAGTGTAGATGATATCAAAAACATTTTGATTTACAATACTCAAGGTAAGGGTATAAGGCTTTCTGAAGTTGCTGACGTCAGAGAAGGGTTTGCTCCTCCTTCAATAGAGCACCTCGACAGAGAGAGAGTCATTAAAGTTACAGGTTCAATTTACAACCGCCCTCTTGGGGATATCGCAAAAGATATGAAGGCTCAACTTGCGAAAATTAACTATCCACCTCAGATTACTGCAGAAATTTCAGGATCTGTTGAAGATCAGCAAGATTCGTTCAACGACTTGTACACTTTGCTTGCATTGGTTATAATACTTGTTTATATAGTAATGGCTGCTCAATTTGAATCTTTCAGAGATCCGTTTATTATCATGTTCTCTCTTCCATTTGCATTTACAGGAGTATTCCTTGCACTTTGGATGACAGGCACATCTCTAAGTATTATTGCACTTATAGGTTCTGTAATGCTTGTAGGAATAGTAGTTAAGAATGGCATAGTACTCATTGACTATATTAATCTTAACAAAGAGAGAGGTGCATCTGTCAGAAGGGCAGTTATCAGCGGTGGCAGATCACGTTTGAGACCTGTTTTAATGACTACAACAACTACAATTCTTGGTATGGTACCTATGGCAATTGGTATAGGAGAAGGTTCTGAAATATGGCAACCAATGGGAATAGCCATTATTGGAGGTTTGACTATTTCTACTATTCTGACCCTTATTGTAATACCTTGTATTTATACTTCGTTTCACTTCGGTGATATGAAGAGAAAGAGAAAGAAATTTGCGGAAGATTTATCTATAATTGATAATTAGTATGAAAGCAGTAATGATAGTGTACAATCAGGCTCACAGTGCCGAAGTACAGGAAATTTTGGACAAATGCAATATTAGAGGTTTCACCAAGTGGGAAGATGTTCAGGGTCGTGGCAGCAAGGATGGTGAACCACATTATTCTACTCATGCATGGCCATCAAAAAATATGGTAACAATCACAATAATAGAGGATAATAAATTGTCGGAGCTTATTAAGCAACTCAAGTTCCTTGATGATAGAGCTGAGAAACAAGGGCTAAGAACTTTTGTTTGGGAAGCAGAACAGGCATGGTGATATTTTCTTTGGATAAGTTATTTCAATGTTATAAATTAGCGTCGGTTTAATAAAAAATTTAATTATGGCAATAGCAGTCAATGATTCTAACTTCAATCAAATAGTTATAAACTCAGACAAACCTGTATTGGTGGATTTTTGGGCAACATGGTGTGGACCATGCCGTATGGTTTCACCTATTGTCGACGAACTTGCTGCCGAGTACGAGGGAAAGGCGGTTATTACTAAATGTGATGTAGATTCTAGTTCTAATGTACCATTGAAATATGGGATTCGCAATATACCGACTATTCTGTTTTTCAAAAATGGTGAAGTAAAGGATAAAATTGTTGGGGCAACCACCAAATCAGCAATAGTTGCTAAACTTAATGCGTTGATGTAAATTTTCATGAAAAAGGCACTTGCACTGTTGATAAGTGTGCTATTATTGAGCACTCTGTCTTATTCTCAGACCAGATTTGGGATTAAGGGCGGGCTTAACTTTACAAATATTTCCAACATCTCTTCGGATACAGAGAAAACATGGAAGAATCAAACAGGTTATCAATTAGGAGTAGCTCTTCAGATTAAAATTCCCGTTATCGGTTTAGCCATTCAGCCCGAGCTTTTGTACTCTACAGTTAAATCTGCCTCTGACAACGGGAATGAGATTAATTTAGATTATCTTACTCTTCCTGTCAACATCCAATTAGGAACAGACATGCTTTTTTTCAGGCCATTTATAGTTGCAAGTCCATTTGTTTCCTATATGATTGACAATAATGTCAGGCTTGAGGATCAGCCTGTAGATGAAATAAACAGGTTTGACTATGGTGTAGGACTCGGAGTTGGCATTGATATCTGGAAGCTGCAGATTATGGGTAAATATAATTGGGGTCTTGGAAAGCTTGAAAATGCAGGCGATGAGTGGGACCAGTCAAAAACTTATAAAAACGCGACTCTTCAGGGATTTCAACTTTCTATTGCTTTCCTGTTCTGATTAATAAACATGAGTTAAGAAAGAAGTTTTTTCCAGTGGGCCGCCTCAGCTTTACTGAAGGCGGCTTATTTGTTGGGTTATAATGGGATAGTTGTATCTCTTGGTTGAAAATAGAAAATGGAAGGTTTCGACATTAAAAGTGATATAAGTGAAGAATTTCACAGATACAGGGCACTTGTGGAGGATAGCCTAAAAAGCAAAAGTTCCCTGCTGGATGCCATTAATACCTATCAACTTCAAAACAGTGGCAAACAGTTAAGACCAATTTTAGGCATTCTATCAGCTAAAGCTTGTGGTGGTCAAGTAAATGACAGGACAATTTCATGCGTAGCAGTAGCAGAAATGATACATACGGCAACTCTGCTTCATGATGATGTTGCCGACAAGTCTGACAGGAGAAGAGGTGTAAAAACTGTTCAAGCAGAGTATACCCCTGCAGCCTCAGTTTTAACGGGTGATTACTGGCTTTCAAAGGCAATGACTATTTTGGTAAATCTTTTTGATCACCAAATTATGGAATTCTATACCAATGCCGTTGTAAATTTGTCTGAAGGGGAGTTGTTTCAGATGCAGAAGGCCAGGTCTCTTGATACGAGCAAATCAGACTACTTTAATATTATTTACAGTAAAACTGCAAGCCTTTTTATAGGAGCAGTCAAAAGTTCGGTGTTTACTGTTTGTGATAAAGAGGATGTGCTGATGAATATGGAAATGTTTGCGGAAAATCTTGGGATAGCTTTCCAAATAAGGGATGATATTTTTGATTATATGCCGTCTTTGAATACCGGAAAACCTGCAGGCGGGGATATTGTTGAAAGAAAGCTCACATTGCCTTTGATTTCGGCTCTTGATTTAGCAACTGAGGATGAAAAGATCAAATTGAAGAGTATGTTGAAAGAGAGGAAAACTAATGATAATGTACTTGTTCAAGAAGCATTCGGCATTGTTGAGAAATACTCGGGAATTTATTTAGCTCAACAGGAACTGTTAAAATACTGCCAGAGAGCAGAAAAAGCACTTTCTTTTCTTGAAGAATCTTCTTATAAGAGAGATCTTGTAATGCTTGCCAAATATGTCGGGGCAAGGCTTTATTAAAACAATCTCGAAGCTGCTTCTTCGAGTTGCTTATAAAAATCTTGACCAAATGCAAAAATAAGAGGGTCCTTTAAAAACTTATAGACAGGTATTCCTTCCCTTTTCCCCTTAACGAAGGCATCCATACAGAGGTACCACTCATGTAGATTTAAGGCAGTCATACCGTTGGACAGTTTTGACACTCTTATGGGATAAAGCCAGCAGGACATGGGCTTTTTCATGGAGCAGCATTTTGCTTCAAAAGCTTTTTCAATGCCGCACAAACAGTTGTTGTCTTTGTCAAACCAACTATACGCACACTCTTCTCCGTTTACCAATGGAGTAACAGCATCTCCGTCAGCATCAATAACAAAGGGACCCTGCTCCTTAACGGAGCGGATCCCTTCAATAGTCAGGTGTTTTGAAAATTGTTGAAACTCTCCGGCAAGAATATCACACTCGTTCTTTTCAAGTGGAGCCCCACTATCGCCAATTATACAACAAGTTCCGTGGCATTTGGAATAATCACAGCAAAAATGCTCTGTTATGATTTTTGGTGAAACGAGTATATTCCCAATAGCAATAATCGGAGAATAATTCATACTACTTCTTAAAACCATTCATTATTATCTCAACTTCATTTCCTTGCGTAAGTGCAGTCTTGATAAAGTTATCAATCTTCTCGGGAGTCATGCTTTTGAGAGTTGCCTCATAAGTTGAGTGCATATCCTTGCCTAGGAAATAACGGTTTGTAAGAACAGAGAGCCAATATTTATTTTCTCTGAGATTTTGAGTATAATTTTTCTGCATATATTCAATTACCTTGGCAAAATCTGTTTTTTCGACACCATTATTCATAACATTTTCCAACTCCTTTTGTGCTCTTGCGATGAGTCTGTCTTTGATGGCTACGTCTGTATCAAAGCCATAGAGAAACACAAAGTAATCTTCGGGATAATATGTAACGCTCATGCTTACACCAACACCATAAGTACCACCTTCATCTTCCCTGATAGTTCTGGTAAATACCTGATCGAAGATTTGTTTGGTAATGTCTGCCATAATTTTGTTTTCAACATTATAAGGTACCTTGCCTGAGTATATCTTGTAGACAGTTGATTTAGGAGTCTGCATCTCTTTGTCAAATTGTTTTGAGATGACTCCCTTAACAGGGACATTGTTCAAGTTTTTCCAGTCTTCTTTTTTAGCCTTGTTTGCAGGCAAAGATCCAATGTATGTTTCAACCAGTGGTTTAGCGGTGGCAGGATCAATGTTGCCAACAAATACAAATGTAAAATCAGCAGCATTTGCAAAACGCTCTTTGATAATCTGTAATGCTCTGTCATAATTAATCTGGTCTAACATTTTTGATGTTAACCTGCTTACGTATGGGTTGTTGTTGTAGAGGGTCATGGAGAGAGAATCTTGGAAAGCAACCATAGGAAGGGATTCCATATTAATCAACTGAGCTCTCATTCTTGCAATATATGAATTGAAAGCTTCATCATCTTTTCTGACGTCGGTATATGACAGATAAATTAATTGCATGAAAGTTTCGAGATCCTTTGGAGAGGAAGATCCACTAAGCGTTTCGTTATTAACCCCAATAGAAGGGTTGACAGATACATTTTTACCCGCAAGATTCTTCTTTAAATCTATTGCGCTGAATTTTCCAAGTCCTCCTAAAGTTGCTATATCATCTAGAACTTTTGTAACGACTACATCTTCGGGATTAGTTAGTGAAAATCCTCCACGACTTGTGGCAGTCAACAAAATCTGATCTTCCTTAAAATCAGTTTTCTTAATTACAACAGTAGCTCCATTGGAAAGTGTCCAAACTATGGCATCGGTAATCGGTTCGCGGATTTCCTTGACAACTTTCCCAGCTTTTGGAGTTACTGCAACAAGAGGTTCATTGGAAACAGTCTCCTTGTACGGTTCAAGTTTGTCATTAAGAGCACTTTCATAAAGAGAGAGAATCTCTTCTTTAGTTGGTACTTTTATCCCTTCTTTTTGAGGCATCATTACCAGCATTACCACATTTTCTCTTGTCGGCAGTGATTTTGCATATGTATTTATCTGATCGACAGTAATTGCAGGTGCTATCTGCTGCATCAATGTATACTCCATCTCAATTCCAGGCAAAGCTTCTCCAGTAAGGAAATGGTTGACCAGATTTTGAACATAGAAATCATTCTTCTGATTTTCACGCTCTTTATAAAGTCTCTCCAGCCTGCTCATATAATTTGCTTTTGCTCTTTCATATTCTGAAGCAGTAAAACCAAACTGTCTCATCCTTTCTGCCTCATTAATAATTGTTCTTACACCTCTTTCCAACTCACCTTCACGAGCCTCTATACTCAATGAAAAAGCTTTTTTTGTCTGAGATACAAAGAAATCTCCATAACTTGCATCTGCTCCAACAAAAGGAGGGTCAGATTTTTGGACTAACTCTGATAGACGAGAATTGAGCATTGAGCAGACCATGCTGTTCATGTAGTCAATGACTGTTTGTGCAACTGTTGGCCGTAGTTCAACTGGTACTACATCATGTTTATACATCAGATAAAACTCTGTTGATTTGGATTCCGGGTCACTTGCTATAGCAACAATTGGCTCCTTATTGTCTTCAACCGGGAATTGAATTCTTTCTGCCGGATTTTCCCTTTTAGGTATGGAACCGAAGAGTGATTTAATTTTATTTTCAACTGTCACAGGGTCGATGTCTCCCACAACTATTATTCCTTGAAGATCTGGGCGATACCACTTGTTGTAGTAATCACGAATTTCCTGATAAGTAAAGTTATTGATAACATCAAGAAGTCCTATTGGCAGTCTTTCACCATATCTGTTGCCGGGGTACATGTCGGGAAGTACTTTCTCGAGCATTCTCATGGAAGCATTACTGCTTGTTCTGAGCTCTTCACGAATAACACCCCTTTCTTCGTCAATGTCTTTGTCAGTAAGAGCTATCCCACATGACCAATCGTGCAAAATTAAAAGACAGGAATCAATAATGCCCTCTCTTTTAAGAGGAACGTTGGCAACATGATAAACTGTCTGGTCTATTGAAGTGTAGGCATTGAGATTTGCGCCAAACTTTACACCTATTTTTTCAAGGTAAGAAACAATGCTGTTCCCGGGGAAGTTTGTTGAGCCATTAAAGGCCATATGCTCCAAAAAATGGGCAAGGCCCCTTTGATTTTCCTCTTCGAGGATTGACCCGACCTTTTGAACTATGTAGAAATCTGCCTGGCCTTTAGGTTCAGAGTTTTTGACAACATAATAAGTCAGACCGTTGTCAAGCTTCCCAGTTTTGACCTTAGGATCCAGAGGCAATGTTTGAGGCATTTGTGCAGAAGCAAGAAATGCCATTACCAAAGTTACCGCAAGGGTAAAAATCTTTTTCATGAAAGTTAATTATTTTTAATACAGTATAATATAGACAAATATAGATATAATTTTGTATCATTTATTCTTTTTATTATTTTTGTAAGGATAGCGATTTTCTGTTTTATCTAAATAAAGACGTAATATGAAAAAAATTGTGACCATTTTATCGACTTGCATGCTCTCTCTCTTCTCTTTTACTTTTGTTCATGGACAAGACATAGCTGCTGCAATTGAAACTTACAATGCTGGAGCGACTGCTCTTGCATCAAATAATTATACTGCAGCTATTGAGTCGTTTAATAAGGCGATTAAGATGTTTGAGGCAATCAGTGAACTTGACGAAGATGGTGCATCTGCATTTAAACAGTGTAAGGAGATTTTGCCTCAGATTCATTTGAGATATGGCAAAGAGCTAGCGGTTAACAAGAATTTTGACAATGCTTTGGCACAGTTGGATAAAGCTATAGAAACTGCTAAGAAATACAATAATCCGGATGTTGAGAAAGAGGCTAATGAACTCATTCCACAACTTATTATGGCCAGTGCTGACGACAACTTAAATCTGGGTTTGTTCAATGAAGCAATTGCAGGATATAACAAAATGCTGACTTATTCTCCAAACGATCCTAATGTATATTTGAGGTTAGGTATAGCTCAGTCCAAACTCAATGATGAAGATGCTGCAATTGCTGCCTATTTAAAGGCAATCGAACTTGGCGACAAGCAGGATGCACCAAAAATGCTTTCAAACATATATCTCAAGAAAGCTGCTACTGCCTTTTCAAACAAGAATAACTCAGAAGCTCTGACAATGGCTAAAAAGGCAAATCAGTATTTTGAGACAGTTCAAGGGAATCAGATTCTTGGTTTAAGTGCCATGCAACTTAAGAAGTATGACGATGCTATCCCTGCACTCGAGGCATATCTTGCTCAAAGCAATGATGTAAAAAATAAAACGGCAATTTTGTACAATATTGCTGCAGCATATGAGGCTAAAGGCAATATAGCCAAGGCTTGTGGCTATTATAAACAAGTTGTTTCAGATCCAAAATACAAAGCTGCCGTAGAATATAAGATTAATACAGTTCTTAAGTGCAAGTAACCACATTGGAGCTTCTTGCACCTGCAGGAAACAGAGACATCGGCATTGCAGCAATAGACTGTGGTGCCGATGCTCTCTATATTGCAGGTTCATTTTTTGGAGCCAGATCTGGTGTAAGTAATTCACTTGGAGATATTGGATCTCTCTGTAATTATGCTCACAAATTTGGCGCAAAGGTCTATTTAACTCTTAATACAATTATCTTTGACAATGAGATAGAAAAGGCTGTTTCCTTGGCATGGAAGGCTTATGAAGTTGGTTGTGATGCGCTGATTATTCAAGACTTTGGTTTGATTAATGCCGGTTTACCTCCCATTCCTCTGTTTGCATCTACTCAGACAAATAATCGGGACGTTAAACAGCTGCAATTACTTGAATCACTTGGCTTCAGCAGAGCAATACTTGCCAGGGAGCTTTCTATTGAGCAGATAAAAAATATTCGCAAGGGAACCACTATTGAACTTGAATCATTTATTCATGGAGCGCTTTGTGTTTCATACAGTGGCCAATGTTATTTAAGTGCTCGTTTGACGGGCAGAAGCGCGAATAGAGGAGAATGTGCACAACCATGTCGCTCAAATTATAATCTTTTAGACGGTAACGGGAATGTGTTAGTTAAAAACAGACCGCTATTGTCATTAAAGGACTTAAATTTAAGTGATTATATTGAAGAAATGGTACTTGCGGGAGTCACTTCTTTTAAGATTGAAGGCAGGCTTAAAAATATTTCATATGTCAAAAATATTGTAAGGCATTATAGGGGTTTGCTCGACAATATACTAGAGCAGGGAACGTTTGGAGACGAAGAGACTCTGTATCGTCCTGCTTCTTTTGGTAAACTTTATGGAGGCTTTTCTCCAAGGACAGATCTCACTTTCAATAGAGGGTACACCCATTTTTTTATTGAAGGGAAAAGAGGAAATTGGCAAAGTGGTCAGAGTGCAAGGGGTATAGGAGAATACATTGGAGAAGTAGCCAAATCATGGAGAGATAATCAGGGACATCTCGTTTTTGAATATAAATCCGATATCTCTCTTGAAAATGGAGACGGACTTTGCTTTGTTGGGCTGTCTAATAAAATAAGTGGTGCAAGAGCCAGTAAAGTCATTGGAAATATGGTTTTTACCAATGAGGCGGTGGATATTAGTGAGAAGACAAAAATTTACAGGAATTACAGCATTAGTTTTGAGAGAGAGTTGAAAAACAATATGCCAAAAAGATTATTAAAAGTTGGGGTTTGTTTTGAAGAGATTAATGGAGAATATTTTCTCGAAGGAGAATGTGAAGATAAAACTGTTGTAAAAATTAGCATGGGAGCCAATTTTGAAGTGGCAGACAATCAGAAGAAAGCAAAAGAAACCATTTACAATCAGCTTGAGAAAGTGACAGACTGTTACATGTTTGAAGTTAGGGAGATCAAAGCCGAGAAATTGCCGTTTTTACCGGTTTCAGTGTTGAATCAGGGGAGAAGAGATATGGCAAATATAATGCAAGGAACAAGACCGGAAAGGCGGAGGGTGAAAGAACTGTGCAGTAACACCCGGACAGATGTAAAAATAGGCAGGAGACTCAGTTACAGATATAATGTTGCAAACTCTTACGCCTCAAACCTATATAAATCTTTGGGAGCTGAAGAAATTGAGCCTGCCTTTGAAATTTTCAAGCTATCAGAGGTTGAGTTGATGAGATGCAAATATTGCATAAGATATGAGCTTGGTCTTTGCATCAAGAATAACAGTAGTGAAAACTCGGGATTCCCTCTTTATCTTGAAAATAATGGTAGAACCTTAAAGCTTGAGTTTGACTGCAGAAACTGTGAAATGATTATTTTTGGTTGATTTTTTCAATAGACAATGAAATTTTCTGATGTAGTCGGACAAATCAGCTTGAAGCAGCAACTGATAAAACTCTCTAAGGAAGGGAGAACTAGTCACGCAATGCTTTTATGTGAAGAACAGGGCTATGGAGCGCTTTCAACTGCTCTTGCTTTTGTTCAGTATAATTTATGTCTCAACAAGAGTACGGAAGACTCATGTGGCTCATGTCCAACGTGCAATAAGATACAAAAGATGATTCATCCGGATCTCCACTTTGCTGTTCCTGTCAATTCCACAAAAAAGATTACAGCTGATAAAAAACCCGTGACCGATCTTTTTGTCGATGATTGGAGAAGGGCGATATATGACAATCCGTACATTACTGAGCAGGAATGGTATGATTTGATTGGGATTGAAAACAAACAGGGCATTATTGGAGTAAATGAGGCTGCTCAGATTTTGAAAAAGTTGAGTTTTCGTTCGTTTGAAGGAGGTGACAAATATGTAATTATTTGGTTACCTGAAAGAATGAACCAGGAAGCTGCCAATAAACTTCTTAAATTAATTGAAGAACCACCTGCCGGAACATATTTTATTATGATTTCTCACTCTCCGGAGAGAATTATTCCTACTATTGTGTCGAGATGTCAGATTGTTAACTTGATGCCTATTGAAAAAGAGGTGCTTGCGCAAAGATTGGTGGAAGAGTTCAATATATCTGAAGAAGAGGCTTTCTTTTGGGCAAGGATATCTGGAGGGAGCTTAAGCAAGGCCAGAGAGATAATTAATTCAGATAGAGAGACTGTTGAAGATCATGAGCTTGTGGTAAAACTACTTTCAGCTTGCTGTAGTAAAGACATGCCTGAAGTTATCTCCCTTTGGGAAAGATTGTCAGCGATGAATAGAGAGAAACAAAAGAGTTTTTGTCATTATGCTCTTGAATTTTTAAGAGAGTTGTATATGACAAGTCTTGGCTTGTTTGATATTTCAAATACTCCTGTCAGAAAAAGAGAAAGTGTCGTTAGTTTGTCGAAGAGGATCAACCCTTCTTTTTATATCAAAGCTTATGAGATTTTGAATGATGCTTTACATGACATAGAAAGAAATGTTAATGCAAAATATATTTTTGCGGATATGAGTAATCGCTTTTTTTTATCTTTGCAGCTATTATGAAAGATCAGGAAATTATAAATGATTGTTCCAGAGGATGTAAGATTTGTAAAGCTTCCGACGATACTTTAAATGTGAAGTACGACAATAATTGTTGCAAGCTGAGTGTTTTTGATTGGTTACAAGGAATTCCGGATGAAAAGTCAAAGGATATATTTGAAGTACGTTTCAAAAATACAAGAAAATCTTATTTCAGGAACGCATCAGATCAGCAGATTGATGTAGGTGACATAGTGACAGTGGAAGCAACAAATGGCCATGATGTGGGTATTGTTACTCTTACAGGTCCTGTGGTACTGATACAACTTAAGCGAAATAATATTGATATTGATCATTTTGAATTCAAAAAAATATACAGGAAATCGAGAGGGGTTGATATTGAAAGATGGCAGGATGCTATATCGAGGGAGCACAAAACAATGATTAGAGCGAGGCAGATTGCTGCTTCACTTGGTTTGAACATGAAGATAGGAGACGTTGAATTTCAAGGTGATGGTACTAAAGCTATTTTTTATTATATAGCAGATGAAAGGGTGGATTTTCGGCAGTTGATTAAGTTTTTTGCAGAGGAGTTTAAAATCAGGATTGAGATGCGTCAGATAGGTGCCAGACAGGAGGCTGGACTTATTGGGGGAATAGGTGTTTGCGGCCAGGAACTCTGCTGTTCGAGATATATTAACGATTTTAAATCTATTACAACACAAGCTGCCAGGTGTCAGGATCTCTCACTTAATCCGCAAAAACTTGCCGGACAGTGTAGTAAACTTAAGTGTTGCATAAATTACGAGGCGGCAGCCTACATCGATGCTCATTCATCTATGCCTGTTGTAAAAGCTCCTCTCGAGACAGAAGGCGGCCCGCTGTTCTTGATGAAAAGTGATGTTTTGAAAGGGATTATGTGGTTTTCATATGAGGAGAACAGTATTTCAGATATGTTTCCTCTTACTTTTGAGTGTGTAAGAGAAGTTTTGCGGCAAAACACAAGGGGTATTAAGGTCCCGGATCTTACACCTGACAGTGATTCCGGTCCGGAATTTAAAAGTGCTGCAGGTGAGGGAAGTATTTCGAGATTTGATGAAGAAAGGAAGGCTAATCGTTTAAATCATAAAAAAAGGAAAAAACAATCTTCCGGAAGAAATAATGAAAATCAGAAGTAAGATATTACTGTTGTTTTTTTTTGGAGGTTTGCTGTGTTCATGTACAAAAGATAATTATGAGCCTTCGGCGCAATGGGTCAAGTTTAATTGCAGGAACACTCAGAAATCGTTTAATGTTGATTTTTTATTAAGAATTTCGGCAACTTATAAAGATGAAACGCTTCCAGTTATGCTTGAGATTCTTTCTCCTTCAGGCATTAGATATAAAGATACCTTGAAAATCCCTGTTAAACAGCAAGATGGTGACAGTTTGACTACTGTTGTAAGAAGTGGAGTTTGGAGGGACATCCTATGGCACTATAGAAAGAACGTCCGTTTTCCTCTAACGGGCAGATGGTTATTTACCATATATTATTTAGAACCTGGCACAAAAGAGGGGAAACTTAAAGAGTTTAAGTTGAAGATACAGTAATTATATGGGGAAGGATAAACTGAGAAGATTTGCCGAGAATGAGACTTTTAGCAATCTTTATCAACCGGATTTTAGCGAAGTCTTCAGTAAAGATTATCGACTTAAGGGAAAATGGGGGCGGGAAGTTTTTGGGAATGATAATCCTATAGTTTTAGAGCTCGGATGCGGCAGAGGAGAATATACTGTTGAAATGGCAAGAAGAAATCCCTGTAATAATTATATCGGCATTGACATTAAGGGAGCAAGATTGTGGAGAGGTGCAAAAAGTGCGCTTGAAGAGAACCTTGTTAATGTTGCTTTTGTCAGGTGTAGAATTGAGTTTGTTGAAAGTCTTTTTGGAGAGAATGAAATATCGTCTGTGTGGATAACATTTGCTGATCCTCAAATTAAAAGAGAGAACAAAAGACTTACTTCACCAATTTTTCTAGACAAATATGCAAAATTTCTTATAAATGGGGGGACTGTTCACCTCAAAACCGACAGTATGTTTCTGCATGAATATACTATTGGAATAGTTAAAGAAAGGGGGTATGAAATCATTGAATGCAACAGAGATATTTACGGCACCGGATGTGCTGGGCAAGATAATATGTTGAATATCAAAACCCATTATGAGGAGATCTTTCTTTTCCAGGGACTTCCAATAACCTATATGTCTTTTAAAATTACTCGGGATTCCCTTGGGAGGCGTATTCAATAGATTTTGCCAGGCGATAAACATCCTTTCTCATCCCTTTAAGGACAATGGGATTATCGCTGAAATCAACCACTATGGTGTCTTCAAACATTCGGAACAATCGAGTAACTTTTGATTTATGTCTGAAAGTCAGGGTGGTTGCATCTTCTGCTACTTTTATATAATTGCTGTCTTCAAATACTTTGAGTATTTTATCTCTCTCTTCAGCAAAAGAATGATTGAGGTAGGCACGTTTATTGATGAAACTTACCAGGGGATATGCAAGAGAAATTACAATAAAGAACACTAACAATTCGACACCTGATCCAGGCCTGAACAGTGCAGAATAGCTCAGTTCTTGTTTTGATGCCAGAGCAAAAATTGCTATAATAAGTGAGAAAATAATGACAAAATAAATAAGATATTTAACAACTCTGATAAAATACTTTTTAAAATCAAATCCGCTCTTCATAGTATGAAATGTTTTTATGATTATTAAGGAACTGATGTACAATAAACGCAAAGCTAAATAAAAATCTTAAATTTGTCTTATATTACAAAAATTAATAAAGTTAGAATTATGGAAAAAGAGAGAACACTTAGAAATATTGTAATAGCTCTGTCAGTAATAGCTCTTTTGCTTATAGGAGTTCTTGCATACATATGGATAGACAGAAGCAGGATAATAGGAGATCTGACTGTTGAAAAGGAGCAGTTAACTCAACAGACAGAGCAACTGAAGGAAGAATATTCCATCTTGACAACAAATAATGACAGCCTCAATGTGCAGCTTTCAAAAGAGAGGGAAAAAGTAGACCAGCTTATTGACAGGCTAAAAAGGACAGAGGCAACCAACAGAACCAAAATACGTCAGTACGAGCAAGAGCTTGGAACCTTAAGAAGTATTATGAGGGGTTATATTATACAGATTGATTCACTGAACACCTTGAATATCAGTTTGAGAAAAGAAGCAACTGCTGCAAAGGATGAAGCTAGAGAGACCAGACAGAAATACGAAGAACTACAGACTACAACCAACGAATATGCTCTTAAGATACAAAAAGGTTCAATGTTAAAGGGGAGAGGGATCAACGTCGTTGCAATTACGGCTTCCAACAAGGAGACTGACCGAAGCAGCCGTACAGTTAAGATTAAAACATGCCTCTATCTCGTAGAGAACAATATTGCAACAAAAGGACCTAGAAAGATATATATCAGAGTGAAAGGACCTGATGGTATTTTGATGACCGACGGAAGTCAGCAGATATTCAACGTGAGTGGAGAGCAGATGATTTATTCTGCAGTAAGGGAAGTTGATTATCAGGGATCAGAACTTGAAGTTTGCATCTATTTTGCAGGCAGTGCGCCTTTTGTCAAAGGAGTTTATAATGTAGATGTTTATACGGAGGAAGGCAAGCTGGGTACAGCAGACCTTTTACTCAAATAGTCAAATTGGCAGGGATTTATATACATATTCCTTTTTGCTCGCAATTTTGCATCTATTGTGATTTTTATTCTATAAGAAACAAAAAGGATAGAATTGAAAAATATATAGAATCGCTTCTCTGTGAAATAGAACAGAGAAGCGATTTTTTTCAAAACAGCAAGATAAAGCCCACGACTATTTATATTGGAGGAGGAACCCCCACACTTTTGTCATCTGATCACCTGTCAAAAATTGTCAAGTCTGTTTATGCACAATTCAAGATTGACATTTTTTCTCAAATTCAGGAATTTACTATGGAGGCAAATCCAGATGACCTGACCAAAGATTATCTTATTCAACTTAAAGATATTGGTATAAATAGACTGAGCATTGGTGTTCAATCTTTTTTTGACGAGGATTTGCTTTGGATGAATAGACGTCATGATTCGCATAAAGCAATAGATGCTTTTTTTATGGCGAGAGATTGTGGCTTTACTAATATAAGTGTGGATTTGATGTTCGGCTTTAGTTTATTGACAGAACAAAAACTCATGGCAAATCTTGAGCGACTGATTTCAATAAGACCGGAACATTTGTCTTTATACCAGCTTAGCATTGAGAAAAGGACTCTTCTTGGGAAAAGTTATGAAAGTGGAGAATATGTTCCTTTATCAGATGATATCTGTTCATTACAATATTCTCTTATTCAAGATGTGCTCTCAAAAGCGGGTTATATTCAATATGAAATTTCAAATTTTTCACTTCCCGGCAAGGAAGCCTTGCACAATAGTTCTTATTGGGAGCATAAACCCTATATTGGATTTGGTCCTTCGGCACATTCATTTGATGGAAAGACAAGAAGCTGGAACTGTTCAAGTTTGAGTAAATACTGTTCTTTTCTACAAGTAGGAGACAGGTGTTTTAAATATGAAAACTTATCTCCCCGGAATATATTTAATGAGAAAATAATGCTTTCTTTGAGAAGAACTGTGGGAGTTGACATCGAAGTTCTCAGAGATGAGACACCTCCTGAGATTTATTCTTTGTTTCAGCTTCAATTGGAAAATGCATTAAAGAGAGGGGAGGTAGTTATGGATGGAAATAAAATAAAAATCCCACCCGACAAGTTCTTTATATCTGATGGGATAATAAGAGATCTTATGATAGTTTAAAACTTTTATTTTTCAGCATATCCCATTTGACTTGCAGTAGGCTGTTATGGCAATAGTGGCGAAGCCGAGAAAAATAAAAGTAGCGTAAATATAAGCAATAACCTGCAATCTTTTAAGCCATTTTGAATTGTTCATACCCAAGGTTTGGAATGCACTCCAGAAACCATGTGTCAGATGGAACCAGATAGCAAAGAACCAAATAAGATAAAGTATAACAATCCATATATTACTGAATGTAAGTTGCATGAGATTGTTTACATTTTCAGGTTCTCTGCCTGTGAAATCCTTCAACTGCATATGTGCCCAAAAATGAGTCAAATGGAATATAAGGAAACCCAAAATTATAACTCCTAGCACAAACATGTTTTTGGAAGCCCATGAATCTGATGCCCCCTTGTGTGCGACTGCATATCTCTCTTTTCCCCTCGCCATCAGGTTTGTGATAGTAAGATAGGAAGCGTAGAAAATATGAATTATAAAACCGGCAGCAAGTATGGGAACTATTGCAACTACAACGGGAGAACTCATAATTAGTATGATGGTGTCAAAGGCCTCTGGACCAAACAAGTATGCAGAATTTGCAAAAAGATGTACCAAAAGGAAAAGCATCAGAAAGAGTCCAGTAATACTCATAATAAATTTCTTGCCGATGGAAGACGTAAATATGTTGCTCATGCCGCTATAATTTTATTATTAATAGTATCTTTTTTTGTTTGGCAAAGATATAGCCTTGCTTGTTAATTTCATAATATTTAGCTACTTTTGTTCTATTCAGATGTTTTAATGACACAATTTAATACCTAATAATTAATGAAATACAAAAGAGTTCTGTTGAAACTGAGTGGAGAAAGTATTGGAGGCAGGATTGGTGTGGGTTTAGACGAAAATATTCTTGCTCAATATGCCAGGGAGATACATGATACAGTAGCTTTGGGTGTTGAAATAGCAATTGTTATAGGGGGAGGAAATATATTCCGGGGACTTTCAGGTGTCGGAAAGGGCTTTGACAGGGTCAAGGGAGATCAAATGGGCATGTTGGCGACTATAATTAACAGTATTGCACTTTCGATGGCAATTAAGTCCGAAGGAACTCCTGCAGAGGTTTTTACCTCAACTCCTGCAGAACCTTATGGAATCTATTACGGCAGAGATAAAGCAGTAAAGTTTATGGAGAGCGGCGGTGTATCTATTATTGCTGGTGGGACGGGCAACCCTTTTTTCACAACAGATACTGCTTCTGCTCTCAGGGCAGCTGAAATTGGAGCTGAGGCGCTTCTTAAGGGTACCAGAGTAGATGGTGTTTATTCGGCTGATCCGGAGAAATTCCAGGATGCTTTCAAATATACTTCTATTTCATTTGACAAAGTACTTGAAGACAATCTTAAAGTTATGGATTTAACTGCGTTTACTTTGTGCAAGGAGAACAGCATCCCAATAGTGGTCTTTGATGTTAATATACCGGGGAACCTCGTTAAGGTTGTCAATGGAGAAAATATAGGTACACTCGTTTCTGATGATAATTAATTTAATTATTGTTTTATGGATATAAATAATCAAAAAGAGGTTATAGCAGCAGCTAAAGAAAAAATGATCAAAGCAATTTTTCATTTGGAAGAAGAGCTTAAATCTTATAGGGCAGGTAAAGCAAATCCTGCAATTTTCTCTAATATTATGGTAGATTATTATGGTACCATGACACCTATTCCCCAGGTTGCAAGTATTACGGCTCCTGATGCAAAGACGATGTTTATCCAGCCATGGGACAAAAAGATGATTCCTTTGATTGAGAAGGCAATAATGGCTGCCAATATAGGTTTTACTCCTCAAAACAATGGAGAGCACATAAGGATAAATGTACCTCCACTTACTGAGGAGAGGCGCAGAGAGCTTGTTAAAAAGGTGAGGCAAGAAGGCGAGAATGCTAAGATAAGCATTCGTAATGCCCGAAGAGATGGTGTTGAGTTGCTTAAGAAATATCAGAAGGAAGGACTTCCTGAAGATATTGTTAAGGATGGGGAAAGCATTCTTCAAAAGGAGACTGATAATTGCAACAGGAAAGTTGAAGAGATTTTACTCGCAAAAGAGAAAGAGATTATGACAGTATAGAGATGGCTGCACAAATCGCCAGGGTTCGGTTCTTCTACCCTTTTTTCAGTCTTTTGATATTATCCTTTTGTATAATATCCTGCAAAACTCCCCAAATTGAAGGGCCTCAGGAGTCTTATTTGCCTTCTGAAATTGCACCTTCATTATCAGAACTGCCTCTTCGCATAGAACTTGATGTCAAAAAAATAGAGAGTGTGGTTAATGCAAGCATGAATGGTCTTCTTTATCAGGGAGACAACCTTGCAGGAGAAGACCTTTCTGTCAAGATATGGAAAGGAGGTCAATTCATGTTTTTTGTCAACAACAATGAAATTACTTATAAGGTTCCATTGAAAGTATGGTGCAGATATGGATGGAAAGTTGAGAAATTTGGAGTTTCGTTTTCAGATCATTATGAGGCAACAGGGACAATTTCACTGGTATACAAAACAGCTGTAGGTATTGATAATAATTGGAAACTTGTTACAAAAACAACTCCTGCAGGATACGAATGGCTTGAAAAGCCCAAAGTTAAAGCGATAGGTGTTAATATCCCCGTTACGCCAATTGCAAATATAGCACTTTCATATTTTCAAAAAACTATAACAGAGCAAGTTGATAAAGTTCTCTATGAGAACGTCCCATTGGACAAATACATAGGAGATGTATGGGAGGAGGTACAAAAACCATTTTTACTGAGTGATGAAGATAATCTCTGGATCAGAATAACTCCAAAAGAAATATTGCTTGCTCCATTTACAACCAAGGGCAACAAACTGAATATCACCATTGTATTTTATGCCCAAGTTGAATCTGTCTTTGGTGCCCAGCCTGTTGTAAAAAACAGAGTGCCGCTTCCTTCGCTAAGATATATTGAAAGACAGCCACGGCAATTTTCAATTAATGTAGGAGCAGATGTAACTTTTGATAAAATTGCAGAATTTGCGCGTAGCCAATTACAGGGAAAAAGTTTTACAGAAAGTGGCAAGATTATTAAGATAGATAATCTTTCACTTTATAGCAGCAGTGGAAGAGCTGTGGTAGTAGCAGATTTAAGTGGTTCTTATAAGGGAAGAATATATTTTACAGGTAAGCCCGTATATAATAGCGAAAAACAATCTCTTGAAATTGCAGAACCGGAATTTGATATTAAGACACAAAATGCTCTTATCAAGTCTGCTAACTGGTTATTGCACGGAATGATACTCAAAAAAATAACTCCTTTGCTGACTTATCCTTTAGAGGAGACTCTGGCAACATTGAAAGACCAGGCAAATTCCATGCTTAAGAGTTACGAAGTTTATAATGGGATACATATAAACGGCTCATTGGATTCTTTGGCTGTCACAAATGTCAGTATGATTCCCGGAGCTGTAAGGATAGGCGCGGAGATTAAGGGGAATGTTGCACTAATTATAGATGAGCTTAAGTTCTAATTATTTTTTGGTTCGAGGATAGAAAGGTCCCAAGTATGAACTTGCTTGTTAAACTTACTCTTTTTTCTGCCTCTATTTCCGTCGAATTGCCCTACATATTTTATTTTGACTTGATCTCTTATATTTGGTGCCAGCAATGTATCAGCCAGTCCATGAGTTAGGATAACACATGGCAAAGCAGATACTACGGCAGAAGAGTCTCTTATGTTCAGCGGCTTAATAACTCTGTGAGCATCATATACCTGTTCAATCCTCAGTTCCTTGGAGGAATCATAGTAAAATTGAAGATTTGCTACTTCAGGCATATTTCTTGTCCTGTCGAGTCCATTAAATTCCGGGTTGTTAAAGGCTCCAGCAATTAAAGGCATTAAAAAAATACTAACAAAAATAAACAACACCGCAATTCCACCGAGGAATCTCATTGGATCAGGTTTGATTATAGATCTTTTTATAAGAAAGACTCCGACTGTCAAAGAGATGGCGGTTATAATAGAAAAGTTTAAAATGGAAAGCTTCACATCTTGAAAAGGTGCTCCATCACGGAGAATAAGCAGATATACCCCAATTGGAATTATAAAAGAAATGATAGCAATTGGCAGGGTATTAAGGTAGTAAATCCATTTTTTGTAATTCAATTTTTCTTTGATTGCAGATGCCCAATAGTCGAAAATATATGCCATTGTCATAGCAGCAGGAATCAGCATTGGCAGCAAGTATCTTGTTTTCTTTTCAGGAAGGATTGAAAGACAAACTATTACAAGAATCATCCATAGGAGTGCAAAAGAATAATCTTTGGGATGATTTACTTTTTTCTTCCAATAAGCCCAGAAAAGAGATGTAATGCAAAGTATTGTCCAAATACCTGTCTCAAATGCAAAATCATAATAGTAATACCAAGGTCTTGTATGATAATTTGTCCAGTTTTGAGATTCAGTGCCAACAATTTTAAGAAATTGTTCAGGACTGGCTAAATATACATACAGATACCACCAGCCACCTGCAATCACCGCTACTAAAATAAAAGCAGCTATACCTTTCCATTTGCCTCTAAGACACTCTCTATATGTTACAAAGTATGATATCAGAAATGGCAGGAACAGGCCATATAAACTTATTGGCCCTTTACTCATGAATGAAAGCCCGGTAAAGAAGCCTGAAAGAGCAAACAACCCAATATTCCCTCCATTTTTTCGTATTGCTTTTATCAAAAACAAAATAGCACCAGCCATAAAGGCATGGCAGTAGATATCCCAACTTGCCGTTCTCCCTGCCATAATTATATTGTAGGATGTGCATAAAATAATAGTGGATATCAATCCATATCTTTTATTGGAAGTCAGTTCAACAGCTATGAGATAAAGCATGAAAACGAGAAAAGTAGCTGCGAGGGCAGACATTGCACGCTGGACAGCGATATTATCGGGTGCAATGAGTTCAGCTACTGCGGCCAGCCATGTTGGAAGAGGTGGTTTCTGAAGTCTGATTTCTCCATTCATTGTCGGCACCATCCAATGATTATCGTAAACCATCTCTCTTGCAGTGATAATATTTCTCGACTCCATTATTTCAGTAAATAGGAAGCCGTTATTCACAAAGAAGGTAAAGAGGCAAAGAGACGCAATTATTAAAAAATTCGTATACTTTTTCATATGATTATATTATTCACGATTTTGGGCTATTTAAAATTTGAAAAGTAAATTTTTTCTGTAAAAAATAACTTACAAATACAGTTATGATTGAAACAATCATATTGGAGATTGACGGGAAAATGTGTAATAGATCAACAAAAAACTTAAGACCGAAATAGTTTATTAAGATATTGATTCCATACACAATAAGATATCTGAATAATTGTCTTCTTCCCTTGAGATTGGATTCTGTAAATGTGACGTACTTTTGAAGAAGAAATCCAGAAAGGAGTACAATAGGAAACTTGATAACAAATGCAGCTATATGAGGGCTTATGGTAACTATGCCGAGGTGCAGCATTCTTTTCTGCAGAACGAAATTGTAAATGACAAAATACAAAATCCAGTCAAAAACAAGATTTGCAACACCAGTAACCCCATACCTGAAAAACTGGAGAGGCATTGACTTTCTAAAAAGAGGGTAGAAATGATCGATAATATTGCATATCCATCTTCCTACCCTCTCAAAAAGCGTCTCTAAACTATATTTTATCTCCATCTTTCCTTAGCAGATAAATTCAGACGGCCAAAGATAGATGATTTTTTTTCTAAAATAATTCCTATAATGTAATCTTGACAGGTCTAATCATGTTGGCAGGATCAAGGATCTTGTCAAGTTGTTCTTTTGTAAGCAGTTGTTTGTCGAGAACGAGCTGATAAACACTACAACCACTCTCCAGTGCTTCTTTGGCTATCTCTGTGCTGTTGGCATATCCTATAAATGGTTTTAGAGCTGTCACAATCCCTACAGAATGTTCAACAAGATAACGGCAGTGGTCTGCATTGGCTGTAATACCATCTATGCACTCCACTCTCAGAGTGTCAAATGCTCTTTTTAGCCAAAGAGATGATTCTACAAGGCTGTGAACCAAAACCGGTTCCATCACGTTGAGTTCAAGTTGGGCTGCCTCTGAGGCCATTGTAATAGTAAGATCATTGCCGATAACGCGGAAGCAAACCTGATTGACGACTTCAGGGATAACAGGATTAACTTTTCCCGGCATAATGGAAGAGCCGGGTTGCTTTGGAGGAAGATTAATTTCCGCGAGGCCTGTTCTGGGACCTGAAGACATAAGTCTTAAATCATTGCAGATTTTTGAAAGTCTTATGGCAATCATTTTCAGGGCTGATGAATATGAAACCATCGGCGAGGTATCATGTGTTGCTTCAATTAGATTGTCTGCAAGTTTTATTTTCCATCCGCTGATTTCCTTAAGAAATTGAGTACAAGCTTCGGCATAGCCTGGTTCTGCAGTAATACCTGTACCAATAGCCGTTGCTCCCATATTAATAATTAAAAGCTCCTTTGCTGCATTTTCAAGATGTTTTAGCTCATGCCTCATAGCTGATGCAAAAGCGCCGAAACTTTGCCCGAGTGTCATGGGAACTGCATCTTGAAGTTGTGTTCTTCCCATCTTGATAACTTTGGCAAACTCTGTTTCCTTAACGGCAAATGAGTCGATCAATTGCTCGAGAGCCGCTTTAACATCTAAATGTACCATGTAAAGGCCAAGGTGCATTGCCGTCGGATATGCATCATTAGTAGACTGGGCCATGTTAACATGATCATTTGGATGACAATACTGGTAGTCACCCTTTTCTTTTCCCATTATCTCAAGAGCTCTGTTAGCTATTACTTCATTAGCATTCATGTTCATGCTTGTTCCTGCACCTCCCTGAATCATGTCAACAGGAAATTGTTCTGTATGTTTTCCGTCAATAAGCTCCTGACAGGCAGCTACAATAGCATCCTTAAGAGGAGTGTCTATTAAGCCTAATCTGTGATTTGCAAGCACAGCGGCCATCTTTACCATTCCGAATGCCTTGATAAATTGTGGATAGTCCGACAGTAACTGTCTGCTGATGTCGAAATTCTCGATACATCTAAGCGTTTGTACACCATACAATGCCTCTGCAGGCACCTCTTTATCTCCCAGAAGGTCATGTTCAATACGCTTGGCACCTTCTGACTTAATATGATATTTTTTCATTTTGGTTGATAATTATATTAAATATCTTCGCAAAGGTAGCCATTTATTATTAAATCGAAACCAATATGTTTAATATTGTAAAAATTAATAAGATTTATCCTTTATGATAACCTCTGTATTTAAAAATACAGTACAAGGCTCTGAATCCGTCTTTCCATCCGATTTTTTTACCTTCACGATATGTTCTTCCGTAATAGGAGATTCCTACTTCGTAAATACGAATTCCAGGAATTCTGGCAAGTTTGCCTGTAACTTCAGGTTCAAACCCAAATCGGTTTTCTTTTAGTTTCAAAGACTGAAGGATTTTGGTATCAACAAGTTTATAACAAGTCTCCATATCAGTCAAGTTAAGATTGGTTAACATATTTGACATAAAAGTCAGGAATTTGTTACCTATTGTATGCCAAAAGAAAAGCACTCGATGAGGATTACCTCCCATGAATCTTGAACCATATACAACATCGGCTGCTCCTTTTATCACAGGTTTGAGTAAATCGTTATACTCTTGCGGGTCGTATTCAAGATCTGCATCCTGAATTATGGTATATTCTCCTGTAGCCAGAGCAATACCAGTATGCAATGCCGCTCCCTTTCCCATGTTTTTTACATGTCTATGATAGTGAATATCCATTTCAGGATTCAATTTCATGTAAAGTTGCACAGCATCTTCAGTATTATCAGTAGAGCAGTCGTTTACAAGGATTATTTCTTTATTAACATTATTTATAAGTGTTACATCTTTAATTTTGTCAAGTATCAGATGAATAGTCACGCCCTCATTATAAGCGGGTATTACTATCGAGAGTTTATTGATCATTTTGTCAGCTGTTTACTTTTTAATAATTCCGCAAAGATCATTGTAAAAGGATCATTTGGGTAATCTCTCTGCATAATCTCAGTCTCTTTTTTTAATTTATCCCAATCTTCGAGTTTAAAATAGAGCTGCATCAAATCAACTCTGGCATTGTAATAGTCCGGAACTATTTTTAGTGAATTAAGCAGAGCATTTTCAGCCTCTGTTAATCTCTCTTTGCTTAGTAGAAAATGGCCATAATAATACCATGAGGCATGTTCGAAATTTTTGCATTCTATAGCTTTCTTGAAGTATGTTTCAGCCAGTTCTGTCTTGCCCATCTGATCGTTTAAAATACCAAGATTGACGTAAATGAACGAATAGAGAGGATTTAGTGAGGCAGCCTTGAGAAATTTCATCTCTGCTTTTTCATATTCGCCGTTTTTCATGAGAGCAACACCATAATTCATCCATCCGCGGGCATTTAAAGGGCTCTTTTCAGTAACGTCTTTCCACAGGGAAAGGTCATTATGCCACACCTTGTTTCGTTGATATACTCCGAACGCATTGCCTGCCAGAAATATAAAAACAATTAATGAGACAATTCTTTTGCTGTTCCTTTTATAAAGCGCATTGGGGAAATGCTTGTCTAAGAGATATTTAGATCCAAATAAAGCAGAGATAGTCAATCCAATGTAGGGGATAAAACAGCGGTGATCATTTAATACTTCTGAGTAAGGCAAAACAGAAGAAGTGGGAATGAGCGAGATAAGGAACCAGAGTAGCCCAAATGAAAAAAGACGAGTATTTTTATTTTTTGAACTTTTCAACGCCAGATACAAAATCCCGATCAAAAGGATAATTCCTGTAACGGCACGATAGTCTGCAATCGAATTAAATACGGTCCAGTCGGTATCGGCAGAGAGATTGTAAGGGATAAAATATGTAACAATATAATGACAGATAACCAGTGGCTGAGTAATCATGTATTTATAAACGCTTACGTTGTCTCCACCGGTCGTCCAGGTTTCAGGTATCATTATCTTGTAGAAGATAAAATATGCTATTGTAAGCAAAATAGAGGGAAGAGCTACCTTTAATGATCGAATTAATTTTTTTATCTCTTCTGATCTGTAGAAATGAAGAAGATCCATATTCTCCTCAAATATCAGGAGATAGAGTAGTAACAATGGCGCAAATACAAATGCCATTTCCTTGGCAAAAAAACCAATTAGAGGGAAGATGAGGTAAAGTTGATATTTACGCCAAAACCCACCTTTGGTAAAAGCAACCAGGCCGGCCAAAACGAACAATGCAGCGTCAATTTCCGCCCTTTGGAAAATATAGTTAACAGTCTCTGCATTTGCGCAAAGAAGTCCAAACATGGTCGCAGCAAGAAGTGCCCAATTTTCTTTTTTCCCCTGGAAATCAATTTTGTAAAGAAGATCTTTGACAAAAACAAAAATCAAGATGCAGACGAGGATGAAAGTTATAAAAATGTGAATATGGAATGCTTGTGTTCCTCCATCTTTGGACAGCTTAAGGTCGATTGCATTTTCAAGTGTCAGAAAAGGACGATAAGACTGATTTGTGGGGAGGGTGCTTATGGTTTTGCCATCAGCGAAAAATTTGTAAATATTTATATCTCTGATAGCCGGATTGTTAACTATTGTGTGGTCATCATCAAAATGGAAACTGTTGGAAAAGTGATTGGAATATGCAAGAAGTATTGCAAGAAAGGCTAAGACAGCCAGCTTATAAAATTGCAAGTTGTTTTTTGACATTTTGATTTAGATAATGTTATAGAAAAGTTTTCAACCTTGTAACTTCATCCATAATTTCCTGAATTACTTCTTTGTTTTTAATTTCCTTTCTATCTCCAATCTTTTCGGAAAATATATAAAACACTTTACCACCAAATTTTTCTGTAAACTTCTTATGAGTTTCTTTCTGTAAATTATATTCTTTGAATATTTCAGGAATTTGAATTCCGGAATTTATAGGTTTAATTTGAATTCCAATATATTTTTCTCCAATTCTAATAAAAAAGTCAATGTTAAAAAGTCTATCCCATTTGTCAGGTGCAGGTTCAATTTTTTCTCCAATTTCAGTTTGAAGTTGACCATAAACAGTTTGAATTTCAGTCATATAGCCATCATAGGTTTTGTCAATTACAAGTGATACCATGTAATCAATACAATCTTGCTCGGTAATTTCATCTACTTCATATCTAATGACTTCAGAAATCTTAACGTAAAGTTTTTTGCCAAGCTCTTCAATCTCCGTTCTGGATTTCACATTATTAAAGTAGTAACTTCTCCATTCTTCAAGATTTTTCGGGGAACATTTTCTTATTGATTCAGAAGTGGGCCCCACATTCCTTTTATAATTAAGTTGAAACCTGTTCATTGCACTATTTAAAATCCATTCTTTAGCCATTTCCTTTTTCGTTAAGAAGGTTCAAAAATTTATCTCTATATTTAAAATTATAATAATTGTCAACTTTTACAAGTCCACTTTTTATTAGATGAGCATTTATAAAGGTTTTGTTTTCCAAGTATAGATAACATAATAAGTTATTTTGGCTATCATATTTTAAAGTATCATACTTCAAAAATACTTTTTTGCCCTTTGTTTTTTCAATGAGAAAAGCAATTGCACTGTCATTCTTAATAGGATCTTCTTTAACCCCAATCAGCCTGATAATGACGTCGTTATTAAGCTTAAGCTTTTCAGGGCTCAGTACATCCTTTATTGTGAATAGTTTCTCTCTTTCAAAAAGGCTATTATTGTCTATTTTAGAACCGAATTGTAATTTTTTTACATCAATTTTTTTATCAAGTGTATGAGGATCTTTAAAAATATAAGGTAATTTTTGAATTTCAGAATTATAATCGATGTTCTTATTTAATTGTTCTATAAATTCATACGTTGTAGCCTCAAAATCCTTTTGGTAGACATCCAATTTGTTCTTTATTATGGGTAGAAATTCAGGATTAATTTCATAGCTGACAGAATTTCTTCCCAAGTTTCTTGCAGCTAATGAAGTCGTACCACTACCGGCAAAAGGGTCCAAAATTGTTTCTCCTGTAAAGGAAAACATTTTAATTAGTCGTCTAGGCAGTTCTTCCGGGAACATGGCTAAATGTCCATTCTGTCGAACTCCTGCAAAATTCCAGTGTCCTGCGAAAAATGTATTCCACTCTTCAGATGTCATAATTGACGACTCTTTCTGTTCTTTTGATGGTTTTGGAGAATCTCCAGGTTTTTTAAATATTAAAATAAATTCATAGTCGAGTTTTATAATTCCATTTCTGGGATATGGATAAGAGCCCATTTGAACTCCTCCTCCGGTTGAGTTGGATGTGGTAACCTTTTGCCATATTATTGCTCCCATATAGTCGAATCCTATATTTTCACAGAATTTGATGATCTCTTCCCTAATAGGAATCACCTTGTATCTTCCATAGTATACTGCTCTTGCAAACTGGTCTCCAATATTTATGCAAAGCCGACAACCATCATGAAGAGTGCGAAAACACTCTTTCCATACTAAGTTTAGATTATTTATATAATTTTCGTAACTGTCATTAAACCCTATTTGATTGGTTGTTCCATAGTCTTTAAGCTGCCAATAGGGGGGAGATGTAATAATTAAATGTACAGACTGGTCGATCAATTTGTGCATTTGTCTACTATCTCCAATAATAATCTTATGGTGAGTTTTCATCGTATTATTATAGTTGTAAAGGTATAAAATATAAACTTACCACAAATATTGTATTGCGGATAGCAAGGAGTAGAATCAAATTTTGTTTTTTAATTATTCGCCCGAAGATGTTATTGCCTTGATGCCGGGAAGCTCAATTCCTTCGAGGTATTCGAGCATTGCTCCGCCTCCAGTGGAAACATAGCTTACCTTGTCTGCAAACCCCATTTGTGTAACGGCTGCAACAGAGTCCCCCCCGCCTACGAGTGTAAAAACACCTTTCTTTGTGGCTTCAGCGAGAATTGCAGCAACTCTTTTGGTACCCAAAGAGAATTTCTCCATTTCAAAGACACCGACAGGTCCGTTCCATAGAACGGTTTTGGATGAGAGAATAACATTTTCCCATTCTTTGACAGTAGATTCTGCAGCATCCATTCCCATCCAACCGTCAGGTATCTGGTCACACGGGCAAATTCCGGTATTGGCTTCATTGCTGAAACTGTCTGCTATTACAACTTCTCCTAAATAATACAGATTTACGTTCTTTACTTTGGCTTTTTCTATAAGAGATTTTGCAAGGTCGAGCTGGTCGTCTTCACACAGAGAACTGCCTATTTTACCTCCTTGTGCTTTGACAAAAGTGTAGACCATTCCTCCTCCGACTATCATATTGTCGACTACGTCAAACATTTTTTCGATTACACCTATTTTGGAAGATACTTTTGCTCCTCCTAAAATGGCTGTAACCGGGTGTACAGGAGATTTGAGAACTTTGTCAATGGCCTCAATTTCTTTTTCCATTAAATAACCGAACATCTTGTCATTTGGAAAGTATTTGGCGATGAGGGCTGTAGATGCATGTGCCCTGTGAGCAGTGCCGAAAGCATCGTTAATATAGCAGTCAGCATAAGAGGCAAGTCTTTTTGTGAACTCTTCCTGCTTTTTTTTGATTTCAGCTTTTGCAGCCTTTTTTTCTTCTTCAGAGGCATCTTCGGCCAATCCACGAGGTTTCCCCTCTTCTTCTGCATAGAAACGAAGATTTTCGAGAAGAAGCACTTCTCCAGGTTTTAGACTTTTAGAAAGTTCTTCTGCTTCCGGGCCCATACAGTCAGGAGCAAACTTAATTTTTGTGCCAAGTTTTTCTTCTATTGCAGGAATAATATGCTTTAATGAATATTTCTCAGTTGGTCCTTTTGGTCTGCCGAGATGTGACATTATTATCAGAGATCCTCCCTCCTCAAGTACTTTTTTAAGGGTAGGAATTGCAGCACGAATACGAGTGTCGTCTGTGATTTGGAATTGTTCATTTAGAGGAACATTAAAGTCAACGCGGACGATAGCTCTTTTGCCTTTGAAATTGTAATTATCAATCTTTTGCATTTGAAAAAGTATTTAGTTATCACTCTTTTATCGTAGCAAATTTAGAAATAATCTTAGAAAAAGTATTACCTTAGACGCCACTAATTACACATTTTAAGTTTTATTGTAATGTTGTTAGAGTCTCCCTCGGAATGGAAGGATTATGAACTTATAGATTCGGGTGATTTTCAAAAACTTGAACGTTTCGGCAGATTTGTTTTAATTCGTCCGGAACCGAAAGCTCTTTGGAAGCCATCTTTATCTGACAAGGAGTGGATGAATATGGCTCATACCAAATTTACAACAGGTGCCGGATTTGGCAAATCGGGGAAGGAGGATTCCGGGACTTGGCACACTCTCAAAAAAATGGACGAACAGTGGGTAATTTTGTACAAGAAATCCGAATTGTCGTTGAGGCTTAGATTGGGACTTACATCTTTCAAGCATGTCGGGGTGTTCCCTGAACAGGCACCAAATTGGGATTATATATACAGTGCCACAAAACAGTTGGTTGCCAAGTCCTATGGCATAAAACCCAAAGTTCTTAATTTATTTGCTTATACAGGAGCAGCATCTCTGGCTGCCAGAGCTGCAGGGGCTGACGTTACTCACTTAGATTCGGTGAAACAGGTAATTACCTGGGCAAGAACAAATATGGAACTCAGTTCACTAGATAACATAAGATGGGTAATTGAAGATGCTTTGAGTTTTGTCAAGCGTGAATCCAAAAGGGGTAATCTGTATCAGGGTATAATAATGGATCCACCTGCGTACGGCCATGGACCGAGCGGAGAGAAATGGAAACTGGATGAACACCTCTTTGAACTCCTTACCGGTGTTGCAAAGATACTTGCTCCAAATAACAGTTTTTTGGTACTTAATTTGTATTCGAACGGCTACTCTGCAGTGCTTGCCGACACTCTTGTCAGATGTGCCTTTTTGAATGGAAAGTTGCCGGATGAGTTTAACGGTATGGAGCTTGAGTATGGAGAGCTGCTGCTTGGAGACAGATTTGGCAAAAATTTACCACTGAGTGTTTTTGTAAGACTTAAGAGATAGACTTAAAAATCGAATAATTAACTATTGAAAAACTAAATATATAAGATGATTTCACCTCTCTTTATAACATGGGGGCCTTCTCCTGACATTTTTTCTATAGGTTCAGTACATATCAGGTATTACAGTATTTTGTTTGTTTCTGGATTTATCATAGGTTTCTATCTCTTTGTTAAATTCTTTAAACGTGAAGGTATTTCAGTAGACATATTGGACAAGCTTCTTTATGCACTTTTGTTTGCCGCTGTTGTGGGTGCCCGATTGGGACACTGCCTTTTCTACGAACCTGATTACTATCTTGCGAATCCCATAGAGATACTTAAAATATGGAAGGGTGGACTGGCAAGTCACGGTGGTGCAATAGGGATTTTGCTTACAATGTGGTGGTTTATAGCAAAATATGGCAAGAAATATCATTTTGATTTTCTCTGGCTGATGGACAGGCTTGGGATTGCAACAGCTCTTGCCGGCTCTCTTATAAGATTGGGCAACCTTATGAACTCAGAGATTTATGGCAATCCCACCAATCTTCCATGGGGATTTATTTTTACACTCAGAGGGGAGACCGTTCCTAAACATCCGACTCAGCTTTATGAATCGATTGCTTACTTGATAATTTTTCTTATTTTGATGTATATGTACAGAAAGTGGCTTCCAAAACTCAAAAGAGGTACACTTTTCGGTGTTTTCCTTATTCTGCTTTTTACTGCTCGCTTTCTAATTGAATATGTCAAGGAACCTCAAGTGGCCTTCGAACAGGGTATGCCTCTGAATATGGGTCAATTGCTGAGTCTGCCGTTTATTATTACGGGATTTATTCTTCTTATTTACAGTGTAAAGAAAGGTAAGCCGGCAATGATTGAGCAGCAAAAAAGGAAACCGACATCAAAACAAGTAAAATAGTCTAGCTGCGTTCCTTTTCGCGTCTAAGATCTTTTTCCTTGATTGCCTGACGCTTGTCATATTCCTTTTTCCCTCTGGCAAGTGCAATGTTAAGTTTTGCATAACCTCTTTCTGATATAAAGAGTCGTGTGGCAACAATTGTCATTCCTTTTTCTCTGGTTGCTCGATACAGTCTGCGTAGTTCTTTACTGGTCAGAAGTAGTTTTCTGTCTCTTTTTGGATCATGTTTGTTAAAAGAACCCCACCAGTAGTCTGCAATATGCATATTTTTAACATATAGCTCCTTACCTGCAAAATAGCAGTAAGAATCTGCCAGCGAGGCTTTTCCTGCACGTATCGATTTAATTTCGGTACCAGTGAGTACTATTCCTGCCGTGAAGGTCTCTATGAATTCATATTCAAAAGAAGCTTTCTTGTTTTTAATCTCTATTTTGCTTTTTGCTTTTGGCATAGGAGTACAAAAATAATGTAAATTTGCCAAATGAACGAAGATTTGATATGTGTATTAGGTCCAACAGCTTCTGGCAAAACTAAATATGCGGTCAATCTTGCACTTCAGATAGGAGGAGAGATTATTTCTGCCGACTCCAGACAGGTGTACAGAGGTATGGATATAGGGACCGGTAAAGATCTTGCCGATTACGAAGTTAATGGCATAGGTGTTCCATATCATCTTATTGATATTGTAGATGCAGGCGAGAAGTATAATCTCTTTAGATATCAGCAGGATTTTGTGAGGGTTTACAGAGATATCCGTGAGAGAGGAAAAATGCCGATTCTTTGTGGAGGAAGTGGATTGTACATAGAGGCTGTAACAAAAGGATATTCTTTTGCAGAGGTTCCCGAAGACAGTGAATTACGTAAGGAGTTGGAAAAGTTGTCTATGGAAGAGTTGATTAGGAGGCTTGAGTCAATGAAGTCTCTGCACAACAAAACAGATATTGATACAAAAAAAAGAGTAATAAGAGCTATCGAGATCGAAATCTATCAGCAAAATAATCCTGATGCGAGAATTTTTGAAGGTTTTCCTGTCCGAACAAGGTTCATTGGGATGATGATAAGCAGAGAGGAGAGAGTAAGAAGAATTGATCAGAGACTTGATGAAAGGCTAAAGAATGGAATGGTGGAGGAGGTAAAAACATTACTCGAAAGTGGGATTTCTCCGGAGGATCTTATTTACTATGGTCTTGAGTACAAGTATATAACTCTTTACCTTACAGGTAAACTTGAATATAATGAGATGGTAGAGAAACTTGCAATTGCTATTCACCAATTTGCTAAGAGGCAGATGACCTGGTTCAGAGGTATGGAGAGACGTGGTGTTAAGATTGAATGGGTGAAACCGTGAATTTGCTTAACTTAATTTATATAAACTAATGGTTACTTTTATTGTGTGCATACTTGTCCTTATTCTTGGGTATATTCTGTATGGTAAGGTTGTCGAAAAATTTTTTGGGGCCAGCTCATCTAATGTCACTCCTGTTAAAAGGATGGCAGACAATGTTGATTACAAGGAACTAAAACCTTGGAGAATCTACATTATTCAATTTCTTAATATTGCCGGTTTAGGACCTATTTTCGGTGCAATTTTAGGGGCCGCCTATGGACCGATGGCATATCTTTGGATTGTTCTTGGCTGTATATTTATCGGAGCAGCTCATGACTATTTTTCTGGTATGTTGTCTATCAGGAATGACGGTAGAAGTCTTCCGGAACTAGTTGGTCGATATCTTGGGAACTGGCCAAAGAAAATTCTAATTTTTTTTACTGCATTTCTTCTGGTAGGAGTGGGTGTTGCATTTGTAACAGGTCCGGCAGATTTGATGAGTATGCTCACAGGTATGAACAAGATTTACTGGCTTTATATTATATTTCTATATTATATTTTGGCGACGCTTTTGCCAATTGACAAAATTATTGGAGCAATCTATCCTTATTTTGGAATAGCACTTCTTTTTATGGCAGTCTCTGTAGCAGGTGCAATGGTTGTAAACGGGCTTAACGGTTCTATTCAAATGACAGAATTGACTTTGAGCTCTTTTCGTAATTTTCATTCCAATCCTGAAAAAAATATACTTTTCCCGATGATGTTTGTGGTCATTTCCTGTGGGGCAATTTCCGGCTTTCATGCTACTCAGTCGCCCATGATGGCAAGGTGTATGACCGATGAAAGGTATGGGCGTCCATGTTTTTATGGAGCAATGATAAGCGAGGGAATCGTTGCTCTTATATGGGCAACAGCAGCTATCAACTATTTTGGCGGTCCTGAAGGATTGAATGCTGCTGCTGCCGGGAAGACGCCTGCAATCATGGTGAATGAAATATGTAGTACTTGGTTGGGTAAATTTGGTGCTGCAATTGCTATAGTGGGAGTGGTTATATGTCCGATAACTTCGGGAGATACAGCTTTCAGAGGTTTAAGACTGCTTGTCGCAGATGCAATTAACTATAAGCAGGGGCCAATTAAAAATCGTCTTATGATCTCTGTTCCGATTTTTGTATTGGCTTATATTCTCTGTAAGGTTGATTTTTCAACAATTTGGAAATTTGTGGGAATAGGTAATCAAACTTTGGCTGCTATTGTTCTTTGGACTGCCTCGGCATATTTAGTATCTGAAAACAAGCCTCACTGGATGATGTCTCTGCCTGCCACATTTATAACATATATTTGTGCCTCCTATTTTATTTCTGCGCCTCATTCTGTGGGAGGACTGGCACTTAGCATAAATACTGCCCATATTATTGCTGCATTAGTAGCCATTGTGGTTATCATGCTATTTTATACATACATAGTTAAAAGAAGTCAACAAAAAATATATGAACATTAAATCTTTTATATTTCTTTTCACCTCTCTTTTTAGTACGTTTTCTTATGCATATGCCCAAAAATTGGAAAATATGAGATTTGTTGATGCCAGAGAATTGATGTTGTTGGGGAAAGGTTTTGAGAATACTGAATCTTATTATACACGTCTGCCATTGGATCTAAAAAATGAAATCAGACCTGAAGTTTGGGATTTAGGTAAAAATGCTGCCGGCATGGCTGTAAGGTTTTATTCCAATACTGCTACTATAGCTGTGAAGTGGAAAGTTTTGAACAATTTTCACATGAATCATATGCCGGATACCGGGGTAAAAGGAATTGATCTATATTCACTCGATAATAACGATAAATGGTACTATATGGGTACCGGCAGACCAACAGGTACGGAAAACTCGGCGATACTGTCCGATTGTATGGAGCGGCAAGGACGAGAGTACATGTTATATTTGCCACTTTATGACGGAATTGTTAATCTTGAGATTGGAGTCGACTCTACTGCGGAAATATCTTCACCAAGAAGCAATAAGCTGGTTAAATGTGATGATGGTAAGGCAATTGTAGTATATGGTACCAGTATTACTCAAGGAGGCTGTGCCTCTCGTCCTGGAATGGCTTACACTTCCATTCTTGGCAGGATGCTTGGTCGAGAAGTTATCAATCTTGGTTTTTCCGGTAATGCCAGATTGGATAACTCTTTGGCGAAGGCTATATGCAAAATAAATTCAAATACAATTGTCCTTGACTGTCTTCCAAATACTACTGCACAGATGTTGAAAGATAGCGCTTACACTTTTCTGAAAATAATTTTGGATAGTAAGCCCGGAGCCAAATTATATATGGTTGAAAATCCTCTTTTCCCCACTCTTAGATTTAATAATCAGATTATGACAGAACTTTCAGAAGAGAATTGGATATGGAGATCAATTTATTTAAGACTTGGAAGAGAAGGCTTTAGGAACGTCTATTATATTAAGGGAGAAGAACTTGTAGGAGAGGATGGTGAAGGAACTGTTGACGGAGTGCACATGAGTGATTTGGGGTTTTATCGATATGCAAAAACACTGTTTAAATACCTTTCAAGTTCTAAACACTTTTGAGTTGGTAGATTTTTAGGTCAAACTGACTGACTATTGCAATTACATGGTCAAATATGTCTGACTGTACATTTTCGTAATTTATCCATCCTTTTTCTTTGGTGAAACAGTAGATTTCGATTGGAACTCCTTTTTCACTTGGCTGAAGTTGCCTGACTATACATGTAAGATTGTGATTTATGTCCGGATGATTGTTTATATAAGATTGAAGGTAAGCCCTGAAAACACCTATGTTTGTCTGTCTTCTTCCATTAACCAGTACGCTGTTGTCAATCTTATTTTCATCATTATATTCTAATATCGTTTTTTCGGTGCTATCTATATAATCCTTTAAATAGTGAATTTTTCTGAACCTCTCTATCATTTCAGGTGTGCAGAATTTGACACTAGTCATGTCAATGCTTATAGAACGTTTGATTCTTCTGCCTTCTGATTCTTCCATTCCCCGCCAGTTCTGAAAAGAATCACTAACCAGAGAATAAGGAGGGATAGTAACAATAGTGTTATCGAAATTTCTGACTTTTACTGAGTATAGACTTACCTCTTCGACAGTTCCATCTGCTCCATGTTTAGGGGCTGTAATCCAGTCTCCTATGCGCAACATGTCGTTCGAAGAGAGTTGCCATCCTGCCACAAACCCAAGAATACTGTCCTTGAAAACAAGCATGAGCACAGCCATGAAAGCCCCGAGTCCCGCAAATAGTGTTGCCAGAGAGGCATTTATAATTATGCTGAGAATTGAGATGCCCCCTATAAAGTAGGCAATTACAGCAACAATCTGAAAAATAATTTTTACAGGTTTTTTGGCATAGTTTTCAGATTCAGCGTAAATGCGAGTCATTGCATTAGTGGCGGCCACAACAGCTTTGATAATGACTACAGTTATATATATAAGAGCTGCTTTTTGAAATAATTTTACCCAGATTGCCGACTTGATGGCTATTGGTGTGCAAAGGAAAAAGATTAGTCCAGGAATAGCATGTGTCAGATAACGAAATACCTTATACTCCAAAAATATATCGTCCCATCTGGACTTTGTCATTTTTGCAATATGACCTACAACTTTATTTACTATAAACCTGCAAATGAAGTCGGCAATGTATACAATCAGAAACAGAAGAGTTACACTTATAATTTCATCCAGCTGGTCTGCGAGATGAAGAGACATGCCATAGTGAACAAGTAATTTGTTTATGGCATCTACGACTCCGAAAAGGGCTGTAGCTTTGGTTGTAATCTGCTCTTCAATCAAGGTCGAATTTGTTTTTAGTAATAATTACAGTAAGGATGGCCAGGCGTCGCAGTTGCAAATCAAGTTTCTGTCACCATATCCATTATCTACTCTGGCAACATATGGCCAGAATTTGTTCTCTTTCACCCATTCGAGTGGATAGACTGCATATTCTCTGCTATATTTATGATTCCATTCGGTAGCACAAGTTTCAGGCGCGGTGTGGGGAGAGTTTTTAAGGGCAGATTCTGCTGCAGTTATCTTGCCTGCCTTAATATCGTCACATTCTGCTTTTATTGATATCATCGCATCAATAAAACGGTCGATTTCGGCTTTTGATTCACTTTCGGTAGGCTCTATCATTAGAGTTTCATGTACGGGAAACGAGAGAGTAGGTGCATGGAATCCAAAATCCATCAGGCGTTTTGCAATATCTTCAGCTCCTATGCCATATTCTTTGAGGTAATGTCTTACATCAATAATGCATTCGTGCGCAACTCTCCCATTTTCACCTTTGTACAGCGTGTCAAATCCATGTTTTGCCAGCCTTACTGACATATAATTTGCGTTAAGAATTGCAATTTGAGAAGCCTTTTTCAATCCTCCATTTCCTAAAAGTTTAATGTATGCATATGTTACAGGGAGCAAAAGAGTAAAACCGTATGGAGAGGAACTTACTGCTTGAACTCCTTGTGAGTTGCAGTTTTTAAGATATGGGTGGCAAGGGAGATATGGCGCAAGTTCTTTGGAGGCACATATAGGGCCTACTCCAGGACCGCCTCCGCCATGAGGCATTGCAAATGTCTTATGTAAGTTAAGATGACAAATATCGGCACCTATGAAACCGGGATTTGTTATCCCGACTTGAGCATTCATGTTTGCCCCATCCATGTAAACAAGTCCTCCATTTTCATGTATGATGGAGATAATTTCTCTTATTCGTTTTTCAAAAACACCATGTGTGGAAGGATATGTAATCATAAGGCAGGATAGGCGGTCTCTATTTGCTGTTGCCTTTTCTCTCAATTCTTCAACATTGATATTTCCATTTTCATCACAAGATACCGGTAAAATTTCCATGCCGGCCATTGCTGCTGAAGCCGGATTTGTACCGTGTGCCGATGTTGGTATTATTGCTATATTTCTCTCTTTATGCCCTTTTGCATGATGGTAGGCTCTGATTGTCATCAGACCGGCATATTCTCCTGCTGCTCCGGAATTAGGTTGCAATGAACATGCATCAAATCCGGTAATTGTAGCAAGATCTCTCTCCAGATCCTTAATTAGAAACAGATATCCTTCAACCTGATCTTTAGGGGCAAATGGATGGATGTTAGTAAATTCGCTCCAGCTCAAAGGCATCATCTCGACGGCTGCATTAAGTTTCATGGTGCAGGAACCGAGAGGAATCATGGATTGAGTTAAAGAAATATCCCTCTTTTCCAATTTCTTGATATAGCGCATCATTTCGGTCTCGGAGTGATATTTATTGAAAACACTTTCTTGGAGTATTTCACTTTCTCTTCTCATAAAGCCGTTGTACATTACAACTTTAGGGGTCTGGTCCAAATTGCAACCAAAGATTTCCAGTATGTCACAAGCCTCTTTAACAGTTGTGATCTCATCGAAACTGATCATGACTCTCTTGTCATCAGGGTAATAGAAATTGAAGCCACATTCAAGAGCACGTTCCTTTACTACATCTACATTTGTATTTAAGATTTCGATAGTGTCGAAGAAATTGTTTGAAGAAAGTTTGATGCCAGATTTAATAAGTTCTGAGGCAACTGTATGTGCAATGGCAGCAATTCTCTCTGCAATTTCTCGAATGCCGTTTGGTCCATGGTATACTGCATACATGCCGGTCATTGTCGCCATCAGAGCTGTTGCTGTGCAAATATTAGAGGTGGCTTTTTCTCTTTTAATATGTTGTTCACGTGTTTGAAGAGCCATTCTCAACGCAGGGTTTCCAAGTCTGTCAACTGAAACACCGATAATTCTTCCAGGCATCTGTCTTTTAAACTCATCTCTGGTAGCCATAAATCCGGCTGTAGGACCGCCAAAACCCATTGGAAGTCCAAATCGTTGTGCTGAACCAACTGCAATATCTGCTCCCCAGGATGCAGGTTCCTTGAGAATTGCAAGTGCAAGCAAATCAGTAACGGCTGTAACTAAAATACCTTTATCGTGGGCTGCAGAGGTAAAATGTGTATAGTCTCGTACTTCTCCGTTAGCTGCAGGATACTGAACCACAGCACCACAGAACTTGTCATCAAATTTAAATGTGCGAAAGTCTCCCTGGACAATTTCTATGCCTAGAGCTGTAGCTCGAGTTTCAATTACAGCTTTAACTTGCAAAAATGTCTGTTCGTCCAGAAACACCTTGTTTTTTCCAGATTTTACAGCTTCCCTTGATCGAAGCTCAAACATCATTCTGACAGCTTCTGCAGCTGCTGTAGCATCGTCGAGCATAGAACAGTTTGACATTCTGAAACCGGTGAGACTTGATACCATGGTCTGGAAATTAAGAAGTGCTTCAAGTCTGCCTTGTGAAATTTCTGCCTGATAAGGGGTATATGATGTATACCAGCTGGGGTTTTCAAAAATATTTCTGATTATGACCGGCAAAGTGCCTGTGCCATAAAAACCTTGACCAATGAATGAACGAAAATTTTTGTTTTTGGAAGCAATAGCTTTGAGATTTGAAAGATATTCCTGTTCTGTCATGCCTTCATCCATGTCGAGAGGCTTATTAAGCATAATGTTTGAAGGAATTGTCTGATTTATAAGTTCATCGAGAGTATTCGCATCTATATATGCAAGCATCTCTTTAATTTCCTCTTCTCTGGGACCGTTATGTCTGTCTGTGAATGAAAGTGACATATTTTGCTATTTATAAAGTTATTATTCGTTATTAAAAATACAAATTTAATTATAAATTCTTAAAATTTGGCAATAAAAATATTTTCATAATTTTGCGAAACTAATTCCAAAATAAATGACATCATTTAGTAAAAAAATTTCTGAACTGTCAGAACGCAAGTCCAAGGCTAAGGAAGGTGGAGGACCATCTGCTATTGCAAAGCAGATCGCAATGGGCAAACTTCCTGCGAGGGAAAGAATTAGCCAGTTGCTTGATGAAGATTCCTTCTTTGAGTATGACCTTTTCATCGAACATGATGCAAGGGGTTTCGGACTTGACGGCAAAGCATTAGCCGGTGACGGGGTAGTGATCGGGACCGGGACTATTCATGGCAAACCTGTCGCAATCTATGCACAGGATTTTACTGTTGCAGGGGGCTCTTTGGGTTCTATGCATGCAAAAAAGATCACAAAGATCATGGATTATGCTATGAAGATGCGTATTCCTCTTATTGGCATTAATGATTCAGGAGGGGCAAGGATACAGGAAGGTGTCAACGCACTTGCCGGTTATGGAGAGATTTTCTTTAGAAACACTCAGGCAAGCGGTGTGATACCACAATTGTCTGTCATTCTGGGACCTTGTGCTGGAGGGGCTGTCTATTCACCTGCACTTACTGATTTTGTATTTGTAGTGGATAAAATATCCAAGATGTTTATTACTGGACCTGAAGTAATTAAATCGGTACTTGGAGAAGAAATTGACATGGAATCTCTGGGTGGAGCCAGAGTTCACAGCGAGATTACGGGGAATGCTCATTTTTTTGCTCATAGTGAAACTGAATGCTTTGAACAGATTAAGACACTTCTTGACTATATTCCTGCAAATAATTCATATAAATGTGCCCGACTTGAAGATTTTCATGAACCCAAAAAGAGTTATAAGATAGAAGACATAGTTCCTGCGGATCCAACTAAACCTTATGATGTAAGAGATGTTATAAAAGCCTTGACAGACAATTCTGAGTTCTTTGAAGTTCAAGAATTGTGGGCAGCCAATATTGTTGTGGGATTTGGAAGAATTGCCGGTATAACAGTTGGATTCATTGCAAATCAACCTCTGGTACTTGCAGGAGTGCTCGATTGTGATTCGTCAGACAAGTCTGCAAGATTCATCAGATTTTGTGATGCATTTAATATTCCTATTGTCACTATCGAAGATATGCCCGGTTATTTGCCTGGTATTGATCAGGAGCACTCCGGAGTTATCCGCCATGGAGCCAAGTTGCTTTATGCATATAGTGAAGCGACTGTTCCCAAGGTTACAGTTATTCTCAGAAAAGCTTATGGAGGAGGTTATATTGCCATGAATTCACGCCATCTCAGGGCAGATTTTGTTTTTGCATGGCCTATTGCCGAAATCGCTGTTATGGGACCGGATGGGGCAGCCAATATTATTTTCAAAAAAGAGATAATGGAGGCTGAAAATCCTGAAGAGATGAGAAGAATTAAAGTTGAGGAGTATAAGCAAAAGTTTGCAAATCCTTATGTTGCTGCTGCAAAGGGCTATATTGATGCAGTTATAAGTCCTGAGGAGACAAGGAAATATTTAATTCATGCTTTGGAGATTTCTCAAGACAAGGAGGTCAAAGGCCCTGAAAAGAAACATGGTATTCCACCATTTTAACAGTTGATACATGAATGATATTAATGATTTTGAATCCATTCAGATAGAAGAATCAGGAATGGTTTACAAGACGCTTCTTACAAAGAAGGCGAAGAATCGTAAAGTCTGGAAAAAGCCTGATATACAGGAGATCTGTTCAATTATTCCCGGCACTGTTGCCAAACTTAATGTCAGAGAGGGTGATGAAGTTAAAAAGGGGGAAGAAATGCTTGAATATGAAGCCATGAAAATGCTTAATATTATTAAGGCTCCATTTGACGGTATAGTTGAAAAAATTTATGTTAAGGAAGGTGACAAGCTGGCCAAGGGTGACAGGATGCTCTATCTTAAATCTACCTCCAGCGTTCCAGATCAAGTCTGATAAATATAAAGAGTAATATTGTAAAACTTAATAGTGATGATCCCCCGTAGCTCAGAAAGGGCAGGGGGATTCCTATTACAGGTACAAGTCCCATAGTCATCCCTATATTGATAAAGAAGTGAAAGAAAATAATTGAAGCAACGGAGTATCCATAGATTCTGTTGAAATTGTCTTTCTGTTTTTCTGAAAGATTAATTATACGCGTTATTAATAGTGTATATAGTATAATTACAATAAAAGAACCTGCAAATCCCCACTCCTCACCAATAGTGCAGAAGATAAAATCAGTACTTTGTTCCGGCACAAAATTAAACTTAGTTTGGGTTCCCTGCAGAAAACCTTTACCCCAAAAGCCTCCGGATCCAATTGCAATTTTTGATTGATGAACATTATAACCTGATCCCTGCAGATCTTCAGTTATGCCAAGTAGATTTTCAATCCTTGCTCTCTGATGTTCCTGAAGAACTTTTTCAAACAGAAAGTCGACTGAAAAAATCAAAGCAATAGAGACAATAAATGCTCCAATAATGTTTCGATGATAATTGATTCTTGTTTTGACTGCTTTGACTATCTGCCAAATAAGAGGTATGGAGATGAGGAGAAGCAGCCAATAGTAATCTGCCATCTGTATATGAGACGAAATTATTTTCAGCTTGCCGACATTGGGAACATAAATCATCAGTGGCAGAAAAAGTATCAAGAATATGATATGGGTTAACACATTGTGAGTAAAAAGGCCTCTGGCAATGACTGTAGCAGAAAAAAGCAATATTATTGCTTCAAATGGGGAGAATGCAAGTGTAATTACAAAAAGAACTATTGCCATAATTCCCAGCAGCAGATACCAGCCAGGTAACCCTTCCCGGTACAACATGAAAACAAAGGCTAAATACACCAAAGCAGACCCTGTCTCCTTTTCCAGAATAATCAACATCATCGGGAAAGCTATGGTCAAAAGAACTTTTATTATTGACTTTAAAGAATTAAGTCGAAAATTGTACTTTCCCATAAGGGATGAAAGAGCCAGAGCAGTAGCTATTTTCGAAAATTCCGCGGGTTGGAATCGGATAGGCCCTATTGTCACCCACGATCTGGAACCATTGACATCTACACCAATGACAAGGACGCCAAGCAGTGCAATTATCCCAAGTGCGTAAATAAACCAGGCTGCAACACTGTAGAGCTTTGGGCTGATAGCAAAAAGAATAAGTGCAGCAACGCCAATTGAAATGATGATCCATATAAACTGCATTCCGGATCTTTCATTCCAACTCAGAATTCCTTTAGATAATTCAGGATCATACACTGAAGAGAATATATTTATCCAACCAGTTAAAACCAATAGCAGATAAATTATAATTAATGGCCAGTCAAGTTTTCTATATATACTTTCTCTTCTCATTTTATTGGAACATTCATCATCGTATTTCCATTAAGGACGTAAGACTCCATTTCTGCTCTTTCGACTTTTCTGTCAAGATACATTTCAACAAGGAGTGAAGCTATCGGCGCAGCCCAGGTTGCACCAAAACCTGCATTTTCTATATAAGCTACAACGGCTATCTTTGGATTGTTCATTGGTGCGAAGCAGATAAACACCGAATTATCTTTACCATGCGGATTTTGAGCTGTCCCAGTCTTTCCACAGATGTCCAGTCCCTTAACAGCCACTCTTGTAGCTGTTCCTCCTGACCCCGGAGGCGCATTTACGGCAAGATACATTCCATATATTATTTTTTCAAAATTTGAAGGATCAACTTTGGTATAATGTCTCTTGGAAAAATCTGCGTTAATAACTGTATCTTCGACGCCTTTAATGATATGGGGTGTATAATAATATCCTCTATTTGCTACAGTTGCAGCCAGATTGGCAAGATGAAGCGGTGTGGTTCCAATTTCTCCTTGCCCGATAGCGAGTGAAATAATTGAAAGAGACTTCCACTTTCCCTTGCCGTGAATTCTGTCATAACCCTTAACAGAAGGGAGCACTCCGGCGAGTTCATTTGGAAAGTCAGAACCAAGTTTGTGTCCAAATCCAAAACTTTCAACCATATCTCTCCAGTGGGAGAAAGCAGATGTTACATCAGGATAGGCAGGGTTGTCAATAATATTTCTAAAAGCATAACAAAAATAAGAGTTACATGACATCATAATTGCATGAGTAAGATCAAGTGGTGATGGGTGCGCGTGGCAGCCAACACCTCTTCCAATGTGAAAGCCCATACTGCACGGATATTTGACGATAGTGTCTATTACACCATCCTGAAGAGCAATAAGACCATTAACCAGCTTAAAGACAGAACCAGGAGGATAAGGTGCCATGACGGCTCTGTTAAACATTGGTTTTAATGGATCGTTTACTATTTCACTATAATATTTGCTGATTGAAGCAAGTTTTTCAGTACTGATGCCCGGGCTTGAGATCAGGGCCAGAATTTCACCTGACGAAGGTTCTATGGCTACAAGACTACCAACCTTGTTGGTCATAAGTTTTTCTCCATAACTTTGAAGCTCGGCGTCAATTGAAGATATGATATTTTTCCCAGGTACGGCATCAACATCATACTCACCATTGGCAAAACTGGACTTTACCTTATTGTGAACATCTCTCAAAAAAATATTATATCCCTTTTTCCCTCTGAGTATCTCTTCATAGGACTGTTCAATTCCGGTTCTTCCCACATAATCTCCCCTCTTGTATTCAGGATGCTTACGGATAAAGGCAGTGTCAACTTCGGTGATATATCCCAATAGATTGGCGCCTGCATTATACGGATATGTCCTTAATGTTCTCGATACAGCGCTGAAGCCTGGAAATTTGTATGACTGCTCAAGAAAAACAGCATATTGTCTGTTAGAAACTCGCTTTACAAAAGGAAGAGTCTGAAACCCGATTTTTCTTCGGTTTTGCCGATATTCTTTAAATGTCTTTCGTATATCTTCAATATTTAGATCAAATATACGGCACAAGGCAATCGTGTCAAAATTTACTGCTTCATAAGGTGTTACCATTATATCATAAGCAGTTTCGTTACCAACAAGAATCTTTCCGTTTCTGTCGAGAATAAGTCCACGGGCAGGATAGCGAACCTCATATCTGAAAGCATTGTTGCTGGCTGTAATTTTATATTCATTATCAATTATCTGGAGATTGAACAGCCTGACAATGAGTATTACTGCAATGGCTATGACAGTAAACGTGAGAATATTGCTCTTTTTAAGTTCCAGTGCCATAGAAAATCCTCCACTCAGCGCCAGTTTTTGTAAAAAATGCCAAATTCAATCAAAATTGCCAGCATTAGATTAAGTGCAAGACTTAAAAACAACCTGATTAAAGAATATTTGTCCAGGTGGATTGAGAAATTTTCGAGCAATATTATTGCAGTATTATGCAGCAATATGCCCAGGAAGATGTAGAAACAAAACTTACTGAAACCCAACTCATTCATTCCCGGCCGGCCAGGCCCCTCATCCAAACTTTTTCTGAGAACAATACTGAGAAGATAAGGTTGAATAAAGGCTATCATAGTTGCGGCAGCGGCATTGATTCCCAGGATATCTCCGGTGAAGTAGTCAATAATTAATCCCATAATAAAAGCAGAAATCATGGAGATAGCGGGATTGATGTTTTTTGGTCTTGTAAGCAGGTAGAGAGGGTAAATAGATATAAAAATCATTGGACCAAAGTCGATGAGATTGCTCAATAAAATTTGTGCAATCAGAAAACTTAAAAACAGTATTATATCAGTACCTAAGCTACTCTTCATTGCCTGCTGTAATTAAACTGTCAATTTCATGTCTGTCTTTGCATACAACAATATCTACATATTTCAGAGTTTTGAAATCCTGAAAAAATTTTACCCTTATTTCATGGTGTGTTCCGAATACTATTCTGGAACCCACAATTTTACCGAGAGGTATGTCTGGTGGGAAAATAGCAGAAAATCCGCTTGTAACTACACTGTCTCCCATTCTGAATTTAATGTGTTGAGGTATCTCAGTCAATACGGCGTGAGAGACGCTTACTCCATTCCACATTAGTGGCCCGAAAGCGTCAGATCCTTTAATTCTTGCGCTCACACTCTGCTTGAGGTTGAGAAGCGAAATGACGTGAGAATAATTCTCACTTACAGCATTGACCACACCAACAACTCCATTGGCCGATATAACACCCATATCTGCCTTAACTCCAGCTTTTCTGCCCTTGTTAAGAATTAAATAATTATGACTCTTGTTTGTGCTGTTACTTATAACCCTGGCAGGAATATATAAAAAAAGGGAACTGTCCGGAAGACTGGCTGCAATACTGTCTCTAATACTGAGTGTGTCGAAAAGTGATTGATATTTGGCGAGCGAATTTCTAAGATATGAGTTTTCTATGGCCAGAGCTTCATTGCTCTTGTTAAGTGTCAGATAATAATGTATGTCTGAATTTATATCAAGCAATTTATCTTCAACTTCTGTATAAATCTTATTGAGCTTCGCCCTTTGAAAAAAAGAATTTTTAGACATCATCCACATAGCTCCACCCTCAAGAACTATGAAGACGAGAATTGAAATCAGTACCGGTCCGGCTGAGGTTTTCCTCGACATTTATATCTATCTCATTAGGAAAGGGTATCTATCAGTATTTTTAAGAGCAGTACTTGTTCCTCTTGCAACAGCATGGAGGGGATCTTCTGAAACGTGGAAAGGTATATTTATCTTTTCATAGAGCCTTTTGTCCAAGCCTCTCAGCAATGCTCCTCCTCCTGTGAGAAAAATACCTCTTTGAACAATGTCGGCATAAAGCTCCGGAGGTGTCTGTTCAAGAACAGATATGACTGCAGATTCTATCTTGGCAAGAGATTTATCAAGGCAGTGGGCAATCTCCTGACTTGTAACATTAACTTCAACCGGATGAGCTGTCATAAGATTAGGGCCCCTCACCACGTATGGCTCAGGATATTCGTCCAGCTCTGAGAGTGCAGCACCTACCTTTATCTTTATATCTTCTGCAGTAAGTTCTCCTATCTTAATGCTGTGCTGCTGGCGCATATACTGCTGTATTTCTCCAGTGAAGCCATCTCCGGCAACCCTGATGCTGTAATTGATGACTATACCTCCCAGAGAAATAACCGCGATCTCTGTGGTACCTCCTCCTATATCTACTACCATGTTGCCGGTAGGAGCTTCAACATCAAGCCCTATTCCTACCGCTGCTGCCATTGGTTCGTATATCAGGTATACGTCGCGGCCACCTGCGTGTTCTGATGAATCTCGCACAGCTCTTATTTCAACTTCTGTGCTTCCGGATGGAATGCTGACTACCATTCTGAGGCTTGGGGTAAAGAGAGTGTGTTTGTAGTTAATCATCTTTACGAATCCTCGGATCATCATTTCGCAAGCATTAAAGTCTGCAATAACTCCATCCCGGAGAGGTCTTATTGTCTTGATGTTTGCATGGGTCTTGCCGTGCATCATCCTTGCTTTTTGACCAAAAGCTATAGGTTTGCCGGTATTTTGATCAATAGCTACAATTGAAGGTTCGTCGACTACAATTTTATCATTGATCATTATTACCGTGTTTGCCGTACCCAGATCAATTGCAAGATCCTGTGTTAAAAAAGAAAATGCCATATTTAAATTTACTTGTTATCAGTGTTTAAAATGTCTTATACCTGTCATTACCATAGAGATATTATTCTCATCACAATATACAACACTGTCATTGTCCCGGATGGATCCCCCCGGGTGAATGACAGATTTAATTCCTGCTTTGTGCGCTATCTCTACACAGTCGGAAAATGGGAAGAATGCATCTGAGGCCATAACGGCTCCTTCGGTGGAAAATCCAAAACTGTGGGCCTTGTCTATTGCCTGTTTCAGGGCATCAACCCTTGAAGTCTGTCCAACTCCGCTGGCAAGAAGAGTTTTATCTTTCGCAAGCACAATAGCATTTGATTTAGAGTGCTTTACAATCTTATTGGCAAATATCAGATCTTCAATTTCACTGTCGGAAGGTGCCTTAGCAGTAACACATTTTAGAGACTCTCTTGTCTCTAATGCGGTATCTCTTTCCTGAACCAAAACGCCTTCGAGCAGAGATCTGAATTTGTAGTCACTCCTGAGATCGCTTTTGTTTACCAGTATGATTCTGTTTTTCTTGCTTTTAAGAATGTTAAGTGCCTCTTCTTCATATCCGGGGGCAATTACAACTTCACAAAACAGAGTATTCATCTCTTTTGCTGTGTAGGTATCTATAATGCGGTTGGCGATTATAATACCGCCATAAGCTGAGACAGGGTCACAGGCAAGTGCTGCACTCCATGCATCTTTCAATGTCTCTCTTGAGGCACATCCGCAGGCATTATTATGTTTTAGAATTGCTACTGTTGTATCTGAAAAGTCAGAGATAAGTTCAATTGCAGCCTCAACATCGAGCAGATTGTTATAAGAGATCTCTTTGCCGTGAAGCTGTTCGGGCAAATTTTCTTCACTGCCGTAAAAGCGGGCCGACTGATGTGGATTTTCTCCATAACGAAGAGGTCTTGAAGTAAGAATACTTTTTTTGAAAACTTGTATGTTTTCGTCTCTATTGAAGTAAGTAAAAATTGCTGTATCGTAGTGTGAAGATATATTAAAAGCTTCTGTTGCAAAATAGTGGCGCTCTTCCAAAGTGGTTTCTGCTCCACGCTCGTCAAGAATTGTCATAAACTTTTCGTACAACTCCTTACAGGAGATTACAACTACATCTTTATAATTTTTGGCAGCTGCTCTGATGAGAGAAATTCCTCCAATATCGATTTTTTCGATAATCTCTTCATGAGAAGCCTCTGAAGCAACACTTTGCTCAAATGGATATAAATCGACAATTACAAGATCTATTTGAGGAATTCTGTATTCATCGAAACTTTTCAAGTCAGACTCTACTTCGCGACGTCCAAGAATACCCCCAAAAATCTTGGGATGGAGAGTTTTTACTCTTCCTCCGAGAATTGATGGATATGTAGTTATCTCTTCTACAGAAGTCACCGGGATGGCTATACTCTTTAAATAATCGTAAGTGCCTCCAGTTGAAATTATTTCAACACCTGCCCTGTTGAGTTTGCGGGCAATTTTGTCAATCCCATCTTTATGATATACCGAGATGAGAGCTCTTTTTATTAATTTCTTGTCCATATGTGATGATGATTGCAAAACTACTAAAAAAGGCAATTAATATATAAATTTGTCTCTATAAAATTGAAAAAATGGATAAAAGACACTTTGCAGTCATTGTAGCAGGGGGAGTTGGAACTAGAATGGGAACGGACATTCCCAAGCAATTTATAAATCTTGAGGGGAAGCCGTTACTTTTAAGGACTCTGGAAGTTTTTTTAAACCTTGCTTTTCCTGTGGAAATTATTATCGCACTGCCAGTTGCATATATGGTCAGATGGAAGGAGACATGTACTGCAGCAGGTCTTGAGGGAACACATCAAATTGTTGCGGGAGGTATTACTCGCTTTCATTCAGTAAAAAATGCTCTTAGTTTTGTTCCCAAAGGAGTGTTAGTTGCTGTTCACGATGGCGTGAGGCCCTTTGTTCATTCTGAATTGATAGAATCGTTATACAGCAAAGCCTCAGAATGTGGATCAGCTATTCCGGTTGTTAAACCTGTAGATTCGATGAGAGTTTTGATGTCTGATGGTAAAAGCCAGCCTGCAAACAGAGAAGAATTTGTATTTGTACAAACTCCACAGGTGTTTGATTCGGAAATTTTGCTAAAGGCTTATGAACAACCATATTCTCAGGCATTTACAGATGATGCCTCAGTGGTTGAGAGTGCAGGTTGTCAAATTTCTCTAGTAGAGGGAGATCCTATAAATATAAAAATAACTCGGCAGGAAGACTTGTTAATTGCAAAAGCAATACTTAGTGTTTTTTGAGTGTAGAGGGCTTTGACGGATAGTCCTTTACCCAAACTTGCCTTTCTATTGCCTGATCCAGTGATATGAAAGTCTCAGTTTGCTCTACTGAAGGTATATTTTGAATTGTATTAATAAGAATTTCCATAAGATGATCATGATTCTGGCAGTATATTTTGAGCATAAGAGCATGCTTCCCGGTTACAAAATGACACTCTACAACTTCCGGAATTTTCTTCAAAGCCTCAATGACTGAAGGATACTGATTGGCCTGGGAAAGACTCACACCAACATAGGCACATACATTCAAACCCAATGCCTGAGGTTTAACCAGGAGTCTGGAACCCGTAATAATGCCGAGGTTCTCCATCTTCTTGACTCTCTGATGAATTGCTGCTCCGGAGACACCGCATTCACGGGCTATTTCTAGAAATGGCATTCTTGCATTTTTGACAAGAAACGATAATATCTTCTGGTCTATCTGATCAATCTGATATTTAGGCATAGCTTAAGGATTTATTGTTATGTAGCAAATATAATAATAAATTATTATTAATTGCTATTAAATTTTTGATAAAAGTAAAGCCATCTTAGTGGTATTTCTCCAGAGCAAGCAGTGAAATAGTCCGAATTAGAACATGCAACATAGAGATTATCACCGTTTTTAATATCGGGAATTTCCATCCACCATCTACCTGAAGATCGACTTGTAACGAAGATAATATCCTGTCCGTCTTGTCCCAAACTTACAATTTTTCTTAGAAATGAGTCCTCATTATCAGCATTTGTGGGGTTTTCCATCACATTTGAAGCTAATCCTTCTGCAAAATGCCATATAAATTCTGCAACCAACTGGCATGAGACAGGATAATTTTGCAGATCGGAAGGGAAACCATAAACAAAAAATGTCTTTAGCGAGAGGCTCATACCGATATACCTGCCTAATTGGCAAAGTTCCTCAGCGTAAAGGCCGTTAGGAGATTTGGTGTAACTTTCAGGGAAATCACAGACTCTTACGGAATTGATATCTGTAAAGACATAATCTGAATTGCGTATAGGAGGTTCGGCAAGAGTAAGGTCTTTTCGCAGAAGCCCCAGTCTTAGCTCGTCAAATGATTTTTCTCTTGTAATTTTCAGTAAAGCGGGGTCATATCGGTAAGTTTGATAGCCTATATGAGCAAAGCCGGAGATTTCTGGATTCTCGAGAATGGATGGAAGCAGTTTATATTCCCCAATTTCTCCTCCGCTTGAGATAAGTGAAAGAAAACCGTGCAAATTGAGTGATTGAATGTCGGGAACCTTTTCGCCTAGAAGTACTACACTTTTCAAACCAAATTGTCGGCACTGTTCAATGGTTTCTCTCAACTGATCAATGCCGGGTTCTGTGTAATAAATCTTGTAATTACTTTGTGGATAAAGGTTTTCCAGGTATCGAAAAAGTGTATTGTTGCCGGTAACGTTTATAATTACAACTATACCATCCCGGCAATTCCCACTGATTGCTGCAGCGGGGATCTGTTCAAGGAATTTGTTTTTACCCATGATAAATAACTAAATGAAAACTATTTTGTGTGTTTTCTATTACTTCCCTTTGCAATTATAGCAAGCACTTCTTCCAATTCAAGAGATTTTGGGTCGGTACCTTTTGGTATTTTGAAATTATCTTTTCCCCTTTTAATGTATGCTCCAAAACGGCCGTTTAATATCTGCATCCCCTCTTTTGGAAAATCTTTGATAATTTTCTCTTTCTCTTTTTTAAAGTGTTCTTCTATAATCTCAATGGAATTTTCCAAATCGACAGTCCTTGGATCTTTCTCTTTGCCGAGTGAAATAAATTTACTGTCATATTTGAGAAATGGTCCAAAACGTCCAATACCACTTACAATCTCTTTGCCTTTATATGATCCTACTACTCTTGGAAGTTCAAAAAGTTTCAAAGCTTCTTCAAGCGTTATGGTTTCGATGAGCTGTCCTTTTGAAAGGCTGACAAATCTCTTTTCGGGGTCGTCATTATCTCCTATTTGAGCTAAAGGTCCAAAACGTCCAATTCTGACATACAGATTCTTGCCACTTTTAGGATCTTTGCCAAGCAGCCTTTCGGCATTTGTAGGTCTTGATATTTCTAAAGTTTTCTCAACCTGTTTATGAAAAGGTCTGTAGAAATCTTCAATTACTTTGTTCCATACAAGTTTGCCTGCGGCTATAGTGTCAAAGTCCTCTTCAACTTTTGCCGTGAAATTGTAATCCATAATTGATTCAAAGTTATCCAGCAAAAAGTCGTTAACCACAATCCCTATGTCTTCAGGGAAAAGTTTATTTTTTTCTGCTCCCCATGTCTCTTTCAAAACTTTAGCAGATATCTTTCCTTCTTCAAGTATGAGTTCCCTGCAAGCTCTTTCCTGACCCGGTCTGCTGTCTTTGACTATATATCCACGCATAATAATAGTTGAAATAATAGGGGCATAAGTTGAAGGTCTTCCTATGCCAAGTTCTTCGAGTTTCTTGACAAGGGAAGCCTCTGTATATCTTGGGGGCTTTTGTGAGAATTTTTCAACAGCTTTAACTGTCAGTGCGTTCATCCGTTGCCCCGTCTTAAGTGTGGGAAGTTTCTGAGAAGCATCTCCGGAATTATCTTCGTCATCGGCTGATTCCAGATAAACTTTTAAAAAACCGTCAAATTTGATTTTTTCAGCAGAGGCGATGAATTTTTGTGTAAAAGTGTCACTGCCAATATTTATCTCTGTTCTTTGAATGGCCGCATCTGACATTTGGGAGGCTATTGTCCTTTTCCATATGAGGGAGTAAAGTTTTTTCTCCTGAACACCAGCATCAATGTTTACATTGTTTAGGTAAGTAGGTCGTATGGCCTCGTGTGCCTCTTGTGCTCCTTTAGTTTTTGTTTCGTATTGTCTGGTTTTTGAATACTCTTTTCCAAACATCTCTGTAATAGTTTGCTTTGCAGCTGTTAATGCCACTTTAGAGAGGTTCGTAGAGTCTGTACGCATATAGGTTATTAATCCTGCTTCGTAAAGGTTTTGTGCAGCCCTCATTGTCTGGTTGAGAGAAAATCCCAGTTTACGTGAAGCTTCCTGTTGTAGTGTTGAAGTAGTAAATGGAGGGGAAGGAGAGCGTTTCAACTCCTTCTCTTCTATGGATAAAATGTTGAAATTGGCTTTAATGCATTTTTCAAGCAGTGCTCGTGCCTCTTTCTCAGTGTCAAACTTTTCGTTAAGTTCTGCTGACACTTTAACCGTTGCTTTAGATCCTTCGGGGTTGAAAATGCCCTCTATTTTAAATTGAGACTTTGCAGAAAACACCTGAATCTCTCTTTCTCGCTCTACAATAAGTCTTAAAGCAACTGATTGGACACGTCCTGCAGACAATTTAGGCTTTATTTTTTTCCACAAAACAGGTGAGAGTTCAAAACCAACCAGTCTGTCAAGTACTCTGCGCGCCTGCTGAGCCATGACAAGGTTCATATCGACATTTCTCGGATTTTCAACTGCATGAATTATAGCGTCTTTGGTGATCTCGTGAAATACGATTCGGTGTACCTTACCGTCCGGAAGTTCAAGAACATCTTTCAGATGCCACGCTATTGCCTCTCCTTCACGGTCTTCATCCGATGCGAGCCAGACAGTATCTGCCTTTTTAGCAAGCTTTTTAAGCTCATTGACTATTTCTTTTTTATCTTCAGAAATGAGGTAGGTCGGTTTGAATCCGTTTTCAATATCTATTCCCAAATTTTTCTTGGAAAGATCTCTAATGTGACCATAACTTGATTTAACGGTGTATTCATTTCCTAGAAATTTCTCGATTGTTTTGGCTTTGGCAGGAGATTCAACAATCACCAGATTAGCTCCCATATCTTTAAACTTTTACCCTATAGGTTTGCAAAGTAAGAAATAAAGTAAGGTATTATCCAAATTTTTATTTCTAATTTTGCAATCACACACACACTAACACATTCTTGTAATGAACCAAAAATCAAGGGATAAAGTAAAGAAATGGTTTTGGATAATTGTAATAAGCCCCTTTGTACTTATAGTGTTTGCACTGTTAATGGTAGGAATCTTTACTGATATTCCCTCATTTGAGGAACTTGAGGATCCAAAAAATAATCTTGCAACAGAGCTGATATCTCAGGAAGGAGAAATTCTTACAACATTTCATATTGAGAATAGGTCGTATATTGCTTATGATGAAATGTCTCCCGATCTGATTAATGCAGTAATTGCCACTGAAGATGCCAGATTTTATAATCACAGTGGCATTGATTTCAAGAGTCTTGCAAGGGTTGCGGTTAAGTCCATAATATTGGGAAAGAGAAGTTCCGGTGGTGGTGGAAGTACTATTTCACAGCAACTTGCCAAAACACTTTTTCCCCGTGATACTGTGGTAAGTAAAATACCTGGTGCTGCGACATTCAATTTGGCAGTATCCAAATTCAAAGAGTGGATAACTGCTGTCAAGCTTGAAAGAAACTACACCAAAAACGAGATCGTAAGCATGTATCTGAACTCTGTGTTCTTCGGGAGCAATTCATATGGTATTAGAGCAGCTGCAAGTACTTTCTTTGGTAAGCATCCATCTCAGTTGACTATAGAGGAGGGAGCTTTATTGGTGGGTATGGTTAATAAGCCCACCAGATACAATCCTGTAATTAATCCGGATCTTTCACTTGCCAGAAGAAACCATGTCCTGAATCAGATGCACAAATACCATTATATTGACAAGGCAACATGTGATTCGCTGAAAGCTTTACCTGTTAAACTTAATTACAATCCCCAGGATCATAATTCCGGAACATCTGCTTATTTTAGAGACATGCTGCGCAGAGTAATGAATGCAGACAAGCCACAAAGGTCAAGATACAGACAGTATGATGATTACAGGGCTGATTCCATACTTTGGAGAGATGATCCTCTTTATGGATGGCTTAATAAGAATCATCGTGCTGACGGAACAAAATACAATCTCGATAAGGACGGATTAAAGATCTACACAACTGTAAACGCAAAAATGCAACAATATGCACAAGAGGCTATTGAAGAACATTTGGGCAAGGATCTTCAACCGGCTTTTAACAGAGAACTTAAATGGAAAACCAAGAGGCCATTTTCCAACAACGTTTCCAAGGACCTTATAGAGTCTATTATGAATCAGGCAAGGAAATGGAGTGACCGTTATCATAATTTGAAGAATGCAGGACTTTCTGAGGAGGAAATAATGGCAACTTTCGCCAAACCTGTAAGAATGAGCGTTTTTGCATGGAACGACAGAAAATACATTGATACTACACTTACTCCTGATGATTCAATAAAATATTACAAGTCTTTTCTCAGAGCTGCCTTTATGGCTATGGAACCCAATACAGGCTACGTCAGAGCCTATATAGGGGGGCCCAATTACAGATTTTTCAAATATGACAATGCCCGTCAGGGGAAGCGTCAGGTTGGTTCAACTATTAAACCTTTTCTCTATACACTGGCCATGCAGGAGGGTTATACACCTTGTTACAGGGTTGTAAATGTGCCTCAGACATTTATTGTGGGAGATACTACCTGGACGCCGGAGAGCACCGATAAACCCGAATATATTGGCAAGACTGTTACTCTCAAGTGGGGCTTGACTCACAGTTCCAATAACATCTCTGCTTATTTGATGAAACAGTTTGGACCTGAAGCTATGGTAGATATGTGCAGGAGACTTGGTATTACCAGTTTTCTGGATCCGGTGGTTTCTCTATGTCTTGGCCCTGCAGATCTTACTCTTTATGAAATGGTAGGGGCATATAACACTTACCCGAGTAAGGGCGTTCACATTGATCCAATTTTTGTGTTAAGGATTGAGGACAAGGCAGGTAATGTTCTTGCCGATTTTACTCCAAGGAAGCGGGAGGCTATAAGTGAACAGACGGCTTTTTTGATGGTAAATCTAATGCAGGGTGTTGTGAATGAGGGGACTGCCAATAGATTGAGATGGAAATATATCCCTGAAGGACAGCTTGGAGGTAAGACGGGGACCACAAATGACCAGGCAGATGGGTGGTTTATGGGATTTGTACCTAAACTTACGGCCGGAGTTTGGGTTGGAGCGGAGGACAGACAGGTTCACTTTGAAGGTCTTGCCCTTGGAGGGGGAGCAAACATGGCTCTTCCTATATGGGGTATTTTTATGAAAAAAGTCCTTTCGGATCCTTCTTTAGGTATATCAGTCAAGGATGTATTTATTGCTCCTGCAGTTTATCCGGAAGGGTTGGACTGTAATGGTAGTGATAATGAACTGTTTAATGGACCTTCGGAAAAAGATCCGTTTTTCAATTAGTTAATATTAACAGCATGAAAAAAGTTGCACTCATCTATGGTGGAGATTCCTCAGAGTCAGAGATATCTGTATTGAGTGGTAAAAATATATCTGCACATATCGACAGAAAAAGATATGATGTTTATGAGATTTTGTTAAAAGGTGGAGACTGGAAGGTGCGGTTAGACGATGGCCAGAGTCTTCCAATAGACAAGTCTGATTTTTCCTTTTTGCTTCCTGTGGAGGATTCAAGAGCACAGAGCAGAATTAATTTTGATATTGCTCTGATAATGATTCACGGTACACCGGGTGAAAACGGAATGCTGCAAGCCTATCTTGAAATGGTTGGGATGCCTCATACAACATCTCCTTCAATAGTATCTGCCATTACTTTTAATAAATATGCCACCAAGTGCTTTTTAAGAGATCTTAATATTCCTCTGGCAAAAGATATATTTATAAGGCAAGGTGAGAAATGGAATTCTGCAGAAATTGTACGCAAACTCGGTCTTCCTCTTTTTGTTAAGCCAAATGAAGGTGGAAGTAGCTTTGGCATCACGAAGGTTAAGGAGACAGGTGAACTTGACAGAGCAATAAATCATGCCTTAGAAGAAGATAGCTCTGTTTTGCTCGAGGAGTTTATTGAAGGGCGAGAAATGACTAATGGAGTTTTTGAAATTAATGGAGAGTTTTCAAGATTGCCGGTCACTGAGATTATTTCAAAAAACGAGTTTTTTGACTACGAGGCTAAATACTTAGGGGCTTGTAATGAGGTATGTCCTGCAGAGATTCCAAATTCTCTTTCTGAAAGAATTATTGAGCAGGGGCACAGAATATATCATCATCTTGGATGTAGAGGTGTAGTCAGAATGGACTATATAGTCAGAGGAAATGAGATTTTTTTTCTTGAGATAAATACTGTTCCGGGGATGACTGAGATGAGTTTGGTCCCTCAGGAGATAAAGGCTGCAGGGATGACGTTAAGTAATTTTATTTCGAAATTACTTGGGTAGGTTATACAGATGACTTATTCCGAATATATTGATTATCTTGATCTCAGGCTGTCGGATCTCTATGTATTGAATGAACGGCGTGCCATGGCCGTCAGACTTCTTTGTCACTTTTGTGGCATTAGTCACTATGAGCATATAATAGACCCTGGTGGTTTAATTTCTTCCGAGAAACTTCCCGAACTTTATAGAGCTGCCGATGAACTGGCCATGGCACGCCCTCTTCAGTATGTTTTGGGTTTTTGTGAGTTTTCAGGATTAAGGTTTCATGTTGAAGACGGTGTTTTGATTCCAAGGCCTGAAACTGAAGAGCTTGTGAGGTGGATCAGTGAAGACAGCGATTTTACTGAAGTAAAGAGTGAGATCACAATTTTTGATGCTGGATGTGGTTCCGGTTGCATAGGTATAACATTAGCTAATTTGTTCCCAAACGCGAGAGTTTGCATGTGTGATATTTCCGATAAGACAATTGAAGTGTCGAAGTCCAATTGCAGAACAATTTTGAGTGAGGCTAAACATTCGAATGTTGATGTTTTCAAGTATGATCTTCTTGATGATTTACCGTTGACAAATCGTATCAAAGAGTTTTCTCTCGATATTATTGTAAGTAATCCACCATATGTCAGGCAATCTGAGAAACAGCTCATGCACAGGAATGTTCTGGAATTTGAACCATCAAATGCACTTTTTGTAAGTGATGAAGATCCTCTCCTTTTTTACAGAGTAATAGCAGAAAGAGGCAGGAAGCTGCTCAAAACTTCAGGAAAGATCTATTTTGAGATCAATGAAGCTTTTGGCCGTGAAACTATGCAGCTACTTCAGTCGCTCGGCTATGAAAATATTGAGTTGAAGAAAGACCTGAACGGGCGTGACAGAATGGTCAGAGCTTCTTCCTTTCGGTATAAAGTATCCCGTCAAGATGATCTACCTCATGCTGAAAAATAACCGCAGTATAGCCTTCAACAGTATCCTTTTTCTCTTTTAAATCCTTGTCATCGATGTACGAGATTACCACACTTTTTGAGCGTAGTACAGTATCACGCTTCCCGGGTACTGACAGGCAACCTTCCCAACCCCATGCTTTGTCTTGAGAGAGACTGACCAACTTTATGTTGGAGTATAATTCAAACGGTTCTCCCGGTTTGTCGAATCTTTGTACAGCGACAAGTCTTTTACTAACACCAACTTGCGGAGCAGCTATTCCTACTCCCGGATTGGCACTGTCTTGTACCGTGGCCAGCAATCTCTTTTTGAGGATCTTATAGTAGTCACTTTTCATGTCCTTGACTGAGAGATCAGATGAAACAGCATTCAAGATAACCGTATCGGCCGGATCATCTACTGTATATATCGGCATTATGCCGGCAGTTGAATCAAGTCCGATTAGTTGCATCTCATTTTCACTGAATGTCAATTTCTTGGAGCAGGAGCAAAAAGCTGTAATACAAACAATTGCCACTGCCATTTTATTTAAGTCAAATTTTAATATTTTCATAGCATAAAATATTGAATAATAGAATGATCTATCACGGTATCAAAATAGGTGGAGCAAGCAACATTGAAGGATCAATATACATGCCCTGGGCTTTTGTTGCCGGAGTATTATCAATAATATCTTTTGCCATGAATTCTTCAAAAGAATAAACCATGCCGGCATATGTTTTTATTCGTTTGACAATTTGCTCGCGGCTTGGGCCATTGTAGTATTTGATATTGTTAATCATAACACTTGTACTTTCAGGTCTCCAGACCCCTTTTGAGTAGTAGAATGCTCCCTCATAGGCTCCGACAGCAGCGTATTTCTGAATACCTATGAAGTGTTTCCAGAGAATATTTGTCAAATTGCTTGTCAGATCGACATTCATATATTGCCCATATCCTTGCCACTGTCTAATTTTATTTATATTTTCAGTATTTATTGTTTCGGAGTAGTTTACGTATTCGTCTGCCAGTTTGCCAAAACCATGTCCACCAGCCTCGTGCTGTACAACTCCTCTGAAATCATAAGGATAGTTAGAATTGGAGGTTGGGCACATGGCTATTGCCTTACCATCTGAATATATAACACAGGTGCCACCATATCTCGTGCTGTTTGCTACCATGATGATTAAGGTTTTGGAAAGATTAGATATAGGAGCGTAAGCAGCATAAGCAAATGCAGTATTATAATTACTTTCCATGCTTGTTGACGGTTTAGCCTTGGTATATCTTGTCCCGAAAGTAGTATTCACCGTCTTATCTAAATCAGTAATTCCACTCTCTGGAGAATAGGCATAAACCATATATACATTAAAATATTCCTGATAGCTTTTGTAAGGTTCAATGTTGAAGAAGTGTGAGTAAGCTTCCCGCAGTTTTAATTCGAACTTGCCGGAAACGATGTCGTCAAAGTCAAAACCATCGCCAAGAATTACTATGTCTACGCCGGCACCTGTCGTGGCTCTTTGTAATGTAACAACACCTCCGTCATTATATTGAATTCCTGATTCTCTTATCTTGAGTATGGCTCTAACCGAGCTGTTGTTTAATTTCAGAATAAGCGAATCTTGTCTTATAGTTGTTCCGGTATATGGGAGGACAGTAATTTCAAGGATAGATGTTCCACCATTGCCGGAAGTAGAACTAAGAGTCACCCATGAAGGTTTTTTCTCAACGCTCCAGTTTGCAGTAGCTGTTATATTGACAGAGAACTTGCCACCTAAGCCGGAGGAGTTTTGTGTATATTTATCGAGGCGAAGATACTCCTGGGGGTTTGTCCCAATCTCGCATATATATTTGAAAAAGTCATATCCCCAACCCTGTGTGGTCTGATAGGAGTTAAGTTTGCCTGACGGCACATATAGGATAGCTGAAGGATTTATACCGGAAAAAACATTAGTGCTGATTTCAAAAGCGTTTGTAATATTTGATGTAACTGTCGCCAGAGAAGTACACCCATAAAAAGCCATTGATCCGATTGAATTGACCGATGCCGGGAGTGTAATACTTTTAAGAAATACGCAGCCATTAAAAGCCGATTTTCCTATTTTTTTAAGATTTTCAGGAAAGATAATAGATTCCAAAATTGAAACAGGCGTAGTCATCATAAGGGCTTCTGATGGAATAGAATCACCATCAAGCATCAAATCCTTAATATCCAAATTCTTGAGGTTGACTATGCTGCTTTTTATTGTGGCAAAATCGGAACTCTTCATTTTACCCTCTATCTTAAGATTTTGGATTGAGGTTAATCCGCTTGTAGGTAATTGCGAAGCAAGAGTATTATTCCCGTTAAGATAGATATAAGTGCCATCAAAAGATGACTGTTTAATTATAACGGTATCTGCAAGAGCCTTTTTGCCTTGAGGAGCATTTTTCTGAGTAAAGATGATATTTGCAAATCTGTCTGTGCCACTGTTATTTTGAGCAATAACAAATGAATATGATTTTGTAGAGTTTGTTTTGGAATCAGGAACAGTGGAAACCCAGTTTACACCACTGCCGATAGACATTTCATAATCAACGTTATATGTGAGCTCAACATTGATCGTGGTGCCTTCTTTTGAAATGTAGTAATTCTTTGTAGTCAGCGATATCTGATCCGGCCCATCCTGGAACACAACAAGTGTGTCACTCAGATTAGACGCCTTGTCTTTGAATACAATCTTAGCAGAACGACTTGAAAGTGTCTGATTTTGGCTTACCACCAGAGAGTATTCATATGTTGACATTGCCTTGGTTTGAGTGAGTGTAAGCCAGCTGGCTGTTACAGGTACTGTTACGTTATATGAAATATTACTTTTAAGTTCTATTGTAGAGCTTCCTCCTGTGTTTGGAAAAGCTTCCAGGTTCTTTGTAAGAATAAGTGCATCCTTCTGTTTCTGAGCAATTTGTATGGTTTGTGTTTTTGAACCGGCTGTGACTGTCAGACTTGTTTTCCTGGAAGATGTACTGGTATTTTTGTCAACAGTAAGGGTGACTGTAGTTGTGCCTGATCCTGAATTTGGAGAACAGCTCGCCCATCCATCTCCTCCGGTTATAGACCAGGATTGATTGGTAGTAATGGTAATTTGAACAAGATAGATGTCGGATGAGATGTTAATGTTATCTGTAGAAAGCAGTAATGAATCATCCTCTTTCTGACAGGCGGTTAAAAGGAGAAGGATCAAAGGGAGAAGCTTAAGTTTTTTCATGAGGTTTAAAGTCATAGTTGTATAAGTTTATTTTGTTAGGATTCTTAAATTGATTTTGTCCATTATCTCTTTTCTATGGGAGTCGGAGATTGGTATTGAATTTTCTCCTATCATAATTCTGTTTCTTTCAATACACTTGATCTTGGCGAGATTGACTATAAAGGAACGGTGAACTCTGATAAAGATATTACGGTCAAGTTGTTCTTCAACTGATTTCATGCTCATAAGAGCCATAATACTTTCACCACTTGCAGTATGGATCTTGACATAGTCCTTTTCGCCTTCAATAAATGTAATATCCTCCGGATCAACTCGAAACATTCTATAATCACTTTTAATGAATAGGCCCGGATTGACGACTGACTCTTCTTTGTTTTTCTGGCTTATCTCAAACAGTTTTTGAGCCTTCAGAGCTGCCTTCAGAAAGTCGGGATAACTTACAGGCTTAAGAAGATAATCAATAGCGTCTACCTTGTATCCTTCAATAGCATATTGTTCATATGCAGTTGTAAAAATCACTCTTGTCCTGTCCTTAAGAAGCTTGGAGATCTCAATTCCGTTTAGTCCGAGCATTTGAATATCAAGAAAAATCAGATCAACTTTTTCTTTTTCCAGAAAAGAAAAAACCTCCATGGCATTAGAACACCGTCCTGCCAGTCTGAGGAAAGGCGTTTGCCGGACATAACTTTCCACAAGGTCAAGTGCGAGGGGCTCGTCATCTACTATGAGGCAACTGATAATCATGCCTCAAATATAACTATAAATTTATAATTAACAGTGAAATATAGTATTTCTCATCTTTGTTTGTCATGAGTGAATATTTCCCTGGATATATCAGAGCAAGCCGTTTTTTTAGATTTTCAAGTCCTATTCCCGGGCTATTTACACTGTCTTCATTTTTTGGAAAACTGGTATTAATAATTTTGCATATCAGCTTTCTTTCTTCATTGTCCATTTCTATTGAAATGTCAATGACAGATTCCTCTCCGGGACTTACGCCATGTTTGAATGCATTCTCTATGAGAGTTATAAAAAGCAGGGGAGCGATCATAACATCCTTTCCTTCTTGAATTTTGGGCAGAGAAACAGCAACTTTTACCTTATCGGAGAGGCGGAGTGACATCAACTCAATATAACTTTGGATGAAAGAGATCTCTTTGGAAAGAGGGATGAAAGCACTATCGTTATCATATAAAACATATCGAAGTAATTTACTGAGGCTCAGAATGGCATATTGGGCCTGCTGCTGGTTGGTGGCAGTCAGACTGTAAATATTGTTTAAAGTATTGAAAAGGAAATGAGGATTGAGTTGATTTTTAAGATTTTTTAATTCAGTGGCACTTTTTTCACGTTCAAGTTCCTGCTGTTGTCTCTCTCTTCTGTACCAGTCGGATGTTACTTTTAAAGCGACACTCAGCGATGCAGTTAGAGAAAAGACTATTGTGTCTCGAATGATAATGAAAAATAATGGCGGAACCATATGATCATGACCTTCACCCATGCCAAAAGATTCATTCCAGAGATGAAGAGCTATTGTGACAAGCAAAATCAATAAAAGGTTTGAAAGGAGAAATCGGGCTTGTTTTCTTTTAAACAGAAATAAGTCTATAAAGATAAAATAATTAACGTAGAAGACAATCATGTGAGATATTGGAATCCCAACAAAGTGCAGGTATTCTCTAAAGGTAATTAGCTTTCCTACCGCACTGGAAAACATGACGGGAGAGTAAAAAATAAGAGCCCATACAATGACATGCATTGTTGGGGTTAACCATTTTCTGGAGGGATTACTCATATCTCAACGCTTCTATAGGGTCAAGTTTTGATGCTTTTTTAGCCGGATACCATCCAAAGAATACTCCTGTCAGAGAGCAGACAAGGAATGAAATCATTACTGAAAATAGTTGTACCTGCACAGGCCATCCAATTATGAATTTTATCATGGCTGCACTTCCGATACCGAGAATCACACCGATCAAACCACCTGTAACACTTATAAGTATCGCTTCGATGAGAAACTGGAGCAATATGTGTGTATCTTTTGCTCCGATTGACATTCTGAGTCCAATTTCTCTTGTTCTCTCAGTGACAGAAACATACATAATATTCATTATTCCAATACCGCCCACCAGCAGTGAAATACCCGCAATGCAGGCAAGAAGAATAGTCATTATGTCGCTTGTTGAACTCATCATTGTTGCAAGTTCTTCCTGTGATCTAACATGAAAATCGTCTTCTTCACCTTCTCTTATTTTGTGGTTCTCTCTCAAAATGGCTGAAATACTCTCAGTTGCAGCATCTGTGAGTTCCTCACTTATTGCAGAGGCAAATATACTGTTTATGTATGTGATAGCAAGTATTCTTTTTTGTACAGTAGAGTACGGGGCAAGAATGATGTCATCCTGGTCCATCCCCATTGAATTATAGCCTTTTGATTCGAGTACTCCTATGATTTTAAATGGGGTTTTATTGAATCTTATAACTTTGCCTAAAGGATCTTCTCCATTAGAAAAAAGATTTTTTACTATGGTAGTACCGACTACACAAACTTTTTTCATACCCTTTATATCGTCGTCAGTAAACATCTCACCCTGATCTACTTTGTATTGTCTTATTTCAAGATACTCCGTATTTACTCCTGTTACTGTGCTTGGAGCATTATTTGAGCCGTAAATGATTTGTCCGCTGCTACTGACAATAGGTGAACAACGGGAAATATATTGTGCTTCGTTAGCCACACGTTGATAATCTGCGAGTTTAAGCGTTTGCATGCTGCTGGCGCTCAGTCTTACCCCGCCGAATTGCCCGTTTCCGGGTTGGATCATAATTAAATTTGAGCCCATTTCGGAAATTTGATTTTTGATGCTGGCTTTGGAGCCTTGTCCGATAGCAAGCATTGCAATGACCGAAGCAACCCCTATTATGACACCAAGCATGGTAAGAAATCCTCTTAACCTGTTATTCATCAGAGCTCTGAAGGATATTTTTATTAAATTGCCGTAATTCATTTTCTATAATTTTTATTAGCGACATCTTCGATAATTATTCCGTCTTTTATTACTATAGTTCTACTGCTGTATTGAGATAATTCGGGATTGTGTGTAACAAATACAATCGTCCTTCCCTCTCTGTGAAGTGATTGAAAGAGAGTAATAATTTCTGTTGATGTTTTAGAGTCAAGATTACCGGTAGCTTCATCGGCCAGTATCAGTACAGGATTATTGACGAGTGCTCTTGCGATTGCCACTCTCTGCATTTGTCCTCCTGACATCTGATTGGATTTATGATTCATTCTGTCTGCAAGCCCTACAGACTTAAGAGCTGCCATAGCTCTTTTTTCTCTCTCTTTTTGTGAAACTGAAGGGTTGTAAAAAAGAGGAAGTTCTACATTTTCCAATGCAGTGGTCTTTGGAAGAAGATTATATGACTGAAATACAAATCCGATTTTTCGATTTCTCAAAGTAGCCCTTTCATTCTTATTTATGGTTTTAACAGATATCCCATCCAGGTAATATTCTCCAGATGTTGGAGTATCAAGACATCCAAGTAGATTGAGCAGTGTGGATTTGCCCGAACCGCTCGCCCCCATGATTGTTACAAACTCTCCTTCTTTAATTGTGAAACTGACCTCCCTCAAAGCATGTATTGTTTCATCTCCAATTACGAAGTCTCTTGACAGCTTTTCTGTTTTTATAATTTCACTCATAATTTTTATTTTTTCTTTTGACCTGGACGCGCCGGCATAAAAGGACTTTCTCCTGTATCACTTTTCTCTGACACACTCTTCAAAGGTGCTGCCGACAATCCTGTAACTACAAGATCACCTGCCTTAATGTCGCCTGTTACCTCTATATGAATACCATCAGATACACCTGTAACTACATCTACTGGCAATATTGTCCCGTCACTTTTTTTAATCCATATTCTTTTGGTTGAGTTATCTGAGACCATTGTCTCTTTATTTTGTTCAGACTCCGGAGAGAATCTTAAAGCCTTTACAGGAACCATTAGAATATCTTCTTTTTCCATGGTGATAATAGTAATGTTTGCTGTCAATCCGGGTTTAAGTTTATAGTCCGGATTGTAAGCATCCACAACCACTTCATATGTTACCACATTTGATGTTGTAGTTGGTTGAAGCCTTACTTGTGTTACGTTTCCGTTAAATATATCGTCCGGGAATGCATCTACAGTAAATGTGACTTTTTGTCCTTCTTCCACTTCTCCAATATCAGCTTCGTCCACATTTGCAATGACTTGCATACGTGTCAAATCGTTGGCAATAATAAAGAGAGTAGGTGTATTAAAACTTGCGGCCACAGTCTGTCCTTCGTCTACTGCTCTGTCAAGTACAACTCCGTCTATTGGAGAGTAAATGGTTGCATAGGCGAGATTTTGTCTTACTTTTTTATATCGGAATTTGCTTTTGTAAATGCACTTTCGGCTTTGTCGTAATTATATTTTGAAGATTCATATTCAGTATCGCTGATAAGCTTTTTGTCATATAGAACTTTGGACCGCTCATAATTTTTCTTCTGATACTCAAATTCAGTTTTTGCAGATTCGAGAGTTGCTTCGCTTGATCGAAGCTCTGCCTCAAGATTTGTCTTGTCAAGTTCGGCCAGAACTTCCCCCTTTTTTACACGTGAATTGAAATCGACATAAATATGATCAATAATGCCTGAAACCTGAGTACCCACCTCTACCTGGATAATAGGTTCTATGGTGCCTGTCGCTGTAACAGTGTTTTCAATTTGTCCTTTGGTTATAACAGCTGTTTGATATTCTGTATCAACACTTTTCTTGGGTTTTATGAAAATAATAAGCAGTAAAGCGATGACTATTGCTATGGCTGTTGTTATTATGGTTAGTCTCTTTTTCATATTATTTTTATCATTTTTAAAGATTTATGGGCTGATTCATGTAAAATTGCAGCAATTTAAGAGATAGCAGGGCTTGATATTTAGCCTGACTCTTTTCCTGAATTGCAGAGAGGTATGCTTGTCTGCCGGAAAGTAATTCAACAATATTTTTCATGCCTTGGTTATATTGTTCAAGTACTTGGGTATAGCTTAATTCGGTGTATTTTAAATTTTCAGCTGCAGCTTTATAACGGCTTTGTGCAGATGAGGCGTCCTGATATAAAGATTCAATAGCACTTAGAAGACTTTTTCTGACACTTATACTGTTAAGTTCAGCTTGCCTGATTTGATATTGTGCTTTGTTTACAGCAGTTTTGGTTGCTCTTTTGTTGAAAATAGGGATTGAAACTGAGAGTCCAACATTTTCATTTAGTTTGTTATCAAGCTGATTATAAAAGGAGTAATTCGAGCCTGAAATATTACCTGTCCCTATTGAGGCGTTTGCATTTATTGATGGCAGAAAACCGGAATATGCTATTTTCTCTTCAATTTTTGCCGATTCAATCTGAAACTGGCTGTTTTTTATTTCAGGCCATCCTTCAAGAGTCGTTTCATAAACTTTGGACAATTCCGGTAGTTTATTCGGAACTTCAAGAGTCTCAGGATCCGGGAAAAATGGTTGAAAATCATGTGAAGAATCAATTTCAAGCAGTTGTTTTAGAGTTAGAATAGCTTGTGCTAATGTGTTTTCTGCCAAAGTTAGCTGGTATTTGTCACTGCTCAGTTGTGCCTCCATTTGTGCAACATCAACTGATGATTTTGAACCAACCTCAAGAAGCTCCTTTGTTCTTTTAACTTGAATTTCAGACAGTTCTACGCTCTTTTGTGTGGTTTTAAGGCTTTCGTTAGCATATAGAATGTTAAGATAAGCCTGTGTTACCGAAATCTCAATATTATTCTTTTGTGTGTTGAGAGTCAGTTCATTCATCTTAAGAGCAATCTCCTGTTGTTGGCGGTTAAGTGAGAGTTTTCCACCATTGTAGAGTGTCACACTTGTGTTGAGAGCATAGCTTCCTGAGTAACTACCCTTTGTGACAAAACTTTCATCTGTGTTTTCTTGCTTCTGTGCTGAAAAATTTTGTGAGGATGATAAACTTAGTGAAGGTAACATTGACGCCTTTGCCTGTTGCAAATCTTCCAGAGTGCTTTTAACGCTTATTTCGGCGCTTTTGACACTTACATTGTTTGAAAGAGCATAGTCGATGCATTCACGCAATGTCCATTTTTTGTTTTCTTGCGAATAACTGTCATTGTAAAAACATATTAAAGTTGTAATAATGACAAATAGTAAAATCTTTCTATCCATCTTAGCTTTTTTGTGATTTTTTGCAAAATTATAGCCATAGTCTTAAGAATTAAAAAGTTATCGACCAAATACCTCTAATTATCGATGAACAGGTTCAATAATTCGAAAAAAAGCTACCTTTGACGGTCAAAAAAATAATGATATCAGATGGGATTTTTGGGAGAAATTATCTCAATAGGCGTAGCGGTTTCCTGGACACTTTCAGCTCTTTTTTTCGAATATGCAGGTAATAAGATTGGTTCTCTGATTGTCAACATACTGAGACTGTTTTTTGCTTTTATACTGCTTGGAGGGCTACTTGTGATTTTAACAGGCTCACCATTACCAACTCATGCTGATAGGCTTACTTGGATATGGATGATTCTTTCAGGCCTTGTGGGATTTGTATTTGGAGATCTCTGTCTTTTTCATTCTTATTTACTTATCACTGCGAGATTTTCACAACTTCTCATGACACTTGCCCCTCCTTTTGCGGCACTGTCAGGCTGGTTTATTCTGGGGGAGCGATTGACCTTGCAGGCTTTTCTTGGCATGTTAGTAACTCTCACAGGAATAGCAATCTCCGTTTTGAAAAGGGACAGCAATCCCTCTGTGAACGGACAGAAGAATACAGTTAATGGGCACATCAAACTTAATATGCCTTTGAAAGGTTTCCTATTGGGTATAGGAGGAGCTTTAGGCCAGGGACTTGGCATAGTTTTAAGCAAAAAGGGAATGAATTATTACCAAGTATCTGCACAAGGTGCTACAGTAGAGCATTATATCCCTTTTGCAGCAACTCAGATAAGAGTAATTACAGGTTTGATAGGTTTTTTTATAATTATTGTTTTTTCAGGCAGATTCAGAAATCTTGTGGATGGCTTTAAGAATTCCAAGGGGATGAAAGCAACTTTTGCCGGTTCTATTTTTGGGCCTTTCATAGGTGTATCGCTTTCATTAATGGCTGTGCAGTATACAAACGCAGCTGTTGCTTCTACCATAATGGCGACAACGCCCATCCTGATTCTCATCCCTTATGTGTTGATTTACAAGAAAAAAGTTACTCCCGTAGAACTTCTGGGGGCTCTTCTCTCAGTCGGAGGAGTTGCTATTTTCTTTATCTGAAAACAAGTCTGACCAACTCAGGGATATCTTTTACTTTATGAATTGCAATCCTGTTTGCAGCCGAAACGCTTCTTTTTTCAATAGAAGGATGATTGTAGGAGGATATATATATTGTCTCAAATCCAAGTTTGCCGGCTTCATCAATTCTTTTTTCAATTTGACTTACAGGTCGTATCTCTCCGCTGAGACCTATCTCTCCGGAAAAGCAAATTTTCTGTGAAATGCTTATATCAAAGTTGGATGAAAGAATAGCGCAGGCAATGGCAAGATCACAAGCAGGGTCTGATATTTTAAGACCTCCTGCAATATTTAAAAATACATCTTTGGCAGAGAGGTGAAATCCTGCTCTTTTTTCCAAGACAGCAAGTATCATGTTCATCCTCCTTACATCAAAACCTGTAGCAGATCTTTGAGGTGTACCGAAGGCAGCTGTACTTACGAGTGCCTGTGTTTCAATCAGGAAAGGTCTTGTGCCATCGAGCATTGAAGCGACTGCAATCCCAGAGAGGTTCTCTTCATGCATGGGAATAAGCATTTCAGAAGGATTTGTCACTTCTCTCAGACCGGAATTGATCATTTCAAAGATTGCAAGTTCTGAAGTAGAGCCGAACCGGTTTTTGATACTTCGCAGAATTCGGTAGGAGTGTCTGGTGTCCCCTTCAAACTGAAGAACCACATCGACGATATGTTCGAGAATCTTAGGTCCGGCAATCATTCCATCTTTGGTAATATGGCCTATGACAATAACGGGAATATTTGTCTCTTTGCAATATCTGAGAAGAAGAGTGGCACACTCTCTGACTTGAGAAATTGAGCCGGGAGAGTTTTCTATACCCTGAGAATACATAGTTTGAATAGAGTCGACAATTATCAACTCCGGCATAATTTCATTTGACTTTTCAATAACGTTTTCGATAAGAGTTTCGCTCATGACAAGACAATTCTCCCCCTCTCCGCCAAGGCGTTGAGCTCTGAGTTTTATCTGTGATGGACTCTCTTCTCCCGACACATACAAAGTTCTCAAATTATGACAGCGAAGAGGTATTTGAAGAGAAAGAGTAGATTTACCAATACCGGGTTCTCCTCCAATAAGTATAAGTGACCCGGTTACAAGTCCCCCTCCAAGAATTCTGTCGAGTTCTGTGCTTCCAAGAGATATGCGGTTCTCTTCAGAACAGGAAATAGAAGACAATGGCTCAACTTTTGTCGATCTGCTTCCATTTCTTAATGATGTTGAAAGCCCTCTAGTATTCTCTTTACTTACAATTTCTTCTTGAAGAGTGTTCCACTCACCACACGCAGGACATCTGCCCATCCATTTTGGACTTTCATTTCCACAGGATGTACAGAACCATGCTTTCTTAACCTTTGCCATAGCCTCTTATTATTGAATCTTTCATGACAAATATATAATAAAATGATGATTATTTTCCACTATATTTGTAGCAGGACAGTAGAAATTGACGTATAGTAAAATATAAAAACATGAAAAAGTTATATAGCAGATTATTTATTTATGTATTTCTGACAGTGTTGATTATGGCTTTATTGCCAATAGTGGGCACAGCTCAGAGTACTAAGTCAAAAAAACCAGTAATTGGCATCTCTTCGACCATGGGTGACGGTACAGAGACTTCAGTCCCATTAACCTATATTAATGCTGTTATACGAGCAGGAGGTGTCCCAGTGGTCATACCGGTTACTGATGACAGGGAGATTCTCTCAACTGTTTTAGATAGAATTGATGCTGTCATAATGACCGGAGGAGAAGATATTGATCCTCTCAAATGGTATGGCGAACAGCCAATACCTCAACTTGGAGAGATAGCTCCCGACAGAGATGCTTTTGATATAGCACTTATAAGACTTACTGTGGAGAGAGGGCTTCCGTTGTTAGGCATTTGCAGGGGTGAACAGCTTCTTAATGTGGCCTTTGGCGGGACTCTTTATCAGGATTTGCCCTCTCAGTACAAAGGTTATGCGGTGTCTCACAGGCAGAAAGCTCCAGGAAAATATGGCACTCATTCTATATATATTGAGAAAAATTCACTGCTTCACAAGATGATTTCACTTGACTCAACAGCAGTGAACTCCTTTCATCATCAGGCCGTTAAGGATGTTGCGCCTGGATTCAGAGTTACAGCAGTATCTAAAGATGGTGTGGTTGAAGCTATAGAGAAAATCGGAAGCACTCGTGTCTATGGCGTTCAGTTTCATCCCGAAATATTTACAGCCAACGGGATTGACACATTTATCGGTATCTTCAGGAATCTTGTACAAGAGGCAAATAAATAATTTATTTAATTAAAATATTTTTTTAAAATGAAAAAATTTCTTAACACTTCTCTACTTGTCTTAAACATGCTTTTATTAGTATCAGGGTTATCATCATGTGGGTTTTTTGACGATGATGATACTAATTACGAAACTGGCAAGTTGATGGTGAAGATTGAAAGCGGGTACAATAACAGAGAGTTACTGGTTACTTATTCGCCTTATGGATTAATTACCGGTTATACGATTAAGGAAGGTGGTATTACTAAGGAAAGTTATGTAGTAGATTATTATTCTTCTTTTGTAAGGATGACTGCAGTTGCAGGACAAGCAATAGGTAATGTCCGTGACATATATTATGACACCCAGGGCAGAGCCACAACTGTTCAAGAGAGTAATGCTGTCTTGATGAGGTTTTCATACAATACTAATTATTTTCTGACTCAGGAGATTTTTAACAATACCTCCAATCCTCTTGTTGAGTACTCTTATGACTCTGATGGAGTAATATCCCAGATAGTTCAATATGACATAGAAGGTCAGGAACTTGAGCAAACCAGCCTTCAGGATTGCGATGTAGCTCTTGCATATAATACTGTCGGATTGGTTTTTCTTGACTTGTTGTACAATCCATATGAAAATTACAGACCATTTCTTGCTCTGTTGGGCATAGCAGGTACTCTACCAAAAAGCTATTCTGCTCCTGAAGGAAAAATTTCCGGATTTCAGTATGATGCCATGGGTTATATTTCGAGTGCCATTATGACAGTAAATGGTGTGCATTATGAGGTAAATTTTATTTATGACGACGAGATTGAGTAGTCGTTGGTACAGCAAAGATTGAAAATATATCTCTTTCCTTTAAGATGGGCTCATCAGGTGGAACTTGAATATTACGGGCATCCATATAGAGACCAGGGATAATTCCCTGGTCTCTTGTTATTATTGCAGGTTGAAAGCCTGAAATAGTTGCAGATGTATCAGTTTCGCAGTTTGTGCGTGTCTTTATTATCCATTTGTATATAAGAGTGGGATCGTAGATTGAAAATGGGAAATAATCCATATTGGCAGTTCCACTACCATCATTCCATTCAGTTGTATTTTTAATTGTGCGATTCTTAACTTTTATGTAATTATTATACTGTCCTCCAACCAGGTCAGCCGGTATATTGACTGAATGTATCCATTCTGGGTAATCATGCTTCAGACCTGCTACTTCCATTACAACCATCCCGAATGCAGAACAGCCAGCACCTTCTCCTTTATATCTTGGCCAGTATCCTCCTCCGTATATATCGCATGGAGCTCGGCCGGCAGTGTCGGATTTTGAAAACCCTTCGATAAATTCAATAATTCTCTTGGCAGCAATTTCGTTTATAGAATATGTTATGAAAGCAATACTTCTTCCTTTTTTCAGGATGAAATCAATGGAACTTGTAAGCTCATCGGCACTTTCCATTCTTCCTTTAAGAGGAGCACCTATTATTGCCATCCCTATTTTTTCTTTATATAAAAGTTTTAACTTTTCTTTGTTGCCAACAGATCTCACAGATGTTACAACCGGCTTGTCGAGGAGAGAAGATGATAATTCGATAAATAAATGTCCTATGTAGTAAGAGTGTCTGACAAATTTCGATGAGATCCAGCTTTTGGTAGTTGTTTGTGAGAGTGAAGATGGGCTTTGCCAGTCAATATCACGATGTGACGGTATGACAAAAATAGTTAACTCGTGCTTATTGGTAGTGTCTTCCTGTGTTGCTCCTGATAGTCGGAAAGATAAGATGAATGTAAAGAAGATAATGAGAAAAGTGTTTTTGTAAATTTTGCCCATAATCTTGATATAATAATCGTTGCTAATTTACAAAAATCTATCTTTTGTAATAAGAAATTTGCTATTATTACAATCACAATAATATAAATAATATTTTATGAAAAAAATTCACGATCTATTAATGGTTCTACAGTTAACTGCATTGATCTTATTATTGAATCCCACCTCTTTAAGAGCTCAGGAAAATATTACCTTTCAGACCCCGCCAAAAGAGATTATGGAATTGGCAGATTACAAAGTTGCTCCGAGAGTAATTATTGATTCAAGAGATGAATACATGATTTTTTCTTATAGAGATACCTATCAAACCTTGGCCGAAATAAGCCAAGATGTGATGAAACTTGCCGGTATAAGAATAAATCCAAAAAATAATATGGCTTCAGATCTTAAGTTCGAAAACAATTTGATGGTAAGAAAGGTTGTTTGTGAGAACGAATTGTGTGAGCCTGTTCAGGTTAAAGGGTTACCTCAAAATCCGCGAATATCTGAAAAAACGTTTTCTCATGACGAGAGATTATTAGCATTTACTAACACTACTGACACGGATGTAGAATTGTGGGTACTTGACATTGCTAAAGCAGAGGCCAAAAGAGTTGCCACAGGTCTTAATGGATATCTTGACAATGCTTTTATATGGCTAAAAGACAGTAAGTCATTATTGATATGGTCATTACCTTCTCAAAGACCTTCTTTGCTCGATCCTGCCAGAGATCTGCCAAAGGGGCCAAGTGTTCTGGAGGGCAAAGGAAAGGAATCGCAGGCGAGAACCTATCCGGATCTTTTAAAAAACGAAATTGATATAGCAAATTTTGAAACACTTGCGACTTCAGAGCTGAATATCGTAAATCTTGAAGGAGAACGTAAACCATTTTTGGGGAGAGATATATATGTGAACACAACATTGTCTCCTGATGGTCAGTACCTGCTTGTTACAACTATTCACAGGCCATACTCCTTTATTGTTCCAATGGACATGTTCCCAACCAGAAGTTCGGTTTATGATCTTAATGGTAACCTGATAAAGGTCATATATGACAAGCCTTTGTTTGAGGGGAG
>Ga0208695_1000161_pt1 | contig 90873 bp, 79 predicted proteins | sample AD_UKC111_MetaG_FD_184449 | JGI IMG/M metagenome (GOLD analysis project Ga0208695, IMG submission 184449) | Active sludge microbial communities of municipal wastewater-treating anaerobic digesters from Hong Kong - AD_UKC111_MetaG (SPAdes)... | ecosystem: Engineered > Bioreactor > Anaerobic >... | reverse complement strand
AAATGGCAAAAATAAATGGCAAAAAATCTAAAAAATGGCTAAAGTCTAAACAGGATAGAGTGAAAAAAGTCCAAACACATAAAACCTCCATAAAGGATCTGCAGTAAGGTTTTGAGGGAAAACCTGCTGCTTTTCCTTTGCTTTAAAACTATTTTGTCTATCAGCTTTCTTACATTTCTCCTGGACTTTAAGATACGCTATTTATCATTTCTGTCTAAGTTTATTTCTAAAACAGGATAAAACAGAGCTGTCTTTCTCTTTGAATGATATAATCAAATGATGGTTTTATGAAAGTTTCACCTCCTGGTTTTCCTGACTAAAGCGCCGGAAGTGTAAAATTCGAAATTAAGAATTTGTGGAAAAGAACCCTGAATGTATCTGATGCCTTAAAATAATGCCTAAAAATCAGGGAAATAAAAAAGCAGTAAATGAATAAATCTGGTGAACGGATACTACCCTTTTGTGGTTAGATGTTGTGGTGTGGTGGTTGGGTGTGATCTTGTAGATGTGTAGTCTCGGGCAGGCCCGTTCACTATGCTAAAACCAAAATCCATGACTGGCTATATAAATATTTGGATACTATTATATTAAATTTCCTTTTTGTGACAGCTAATGTCAATTTTGAGACTTAATTTGGGATTTTTTGTCCGGATTTTGTCCTTCTATTGTTAATATAAAGCATTATTCTATTCAGAAGCACTTTACAAAGTCTTTTATTAATATTCTCTTCAACTTTCTTTTTTCCGATTTCCTTTTTATTCAATGTTTTACTTTTTTTCTTCAGTTTACTTTTTTCATAATTTTCTTTAGCGTTTTTACAGTTTTTCTTCCCCAACCTGTTTATACTATGAAGTTTTTTTTTCCTATCTACACATTATAACGGATTGAATTCATAGTTTTCAATGTAAAAATTAAAAAAGAAGATCTAGGAGATTTACAATGAGAAGCGCCATCATCAAAGAGGGGCCTGAACGTGCCGCTAACCGTTCCCTTCTGAAAGCAACAGGGGTTACGGATGCGGAAATGAAGAGGCCGTTCATCGCGGTTGTCAATTCCTGGAATGATATCGTTCCTGGTCATACCCACCTGAATAAGCTCGCTGAAGCTGTAAAGGCAGGGATCAGGAACGCTGGGGGAGTTCCTTTTGAGTTCCATACTATAGCGGTTTGCGATGGGATTGCAATGGGGCATGAGGGTATGAAATATTCTCTCCCGAGCAGGGAAGTTATAGAGGACACAATAGAAATCATGGTTAAAGCCCACCAGTTTGACGGTATGGTTCTTATCCCCACATGCGATAAGATCGTCCCCGGGCACCTTATGGCAGCAGGCAGGCTTGATATACCTGCTATTGTTGTGACCGGAGGGCCAATGCTTCCTGGATACGTGGACGACAAATATACAGACCTTATTTCTGTCTTTGAAGGTGTCGGTGCCTATAAGGCAGGCAAACTTTCCGAAGCCGAGCTCAGAAGGCTGGAAAACCTTTCCTGTGCAGGAGCAGGTTCCTGTGCCGGCATGTTTACTGCAAATACAATGGCATGCATGACCGAAGCCCTCGGATTGAGCCTTCCCGGCTGTGCAACTGCCCATGCTGTTGACGCAAAAAAGATGCGTATTGCTAAAGAGTCCGGAGAACGAATTGTGGAGCTTGTAAAGCAGAATATCACTCCGCGGAAGATTGTCACTTACAGGTCCTTTGAAAACGCCATAATGGTCGATATGGCAGTCGGAGGAAGTACAAATACCACTCTGCACCTTCCTGCCCTTGCCCATGAGTTCGGGATTGAGCTGCCTCTTGAAACCTTTGACAAACTGAGCAGGACAACTCCGCATCTGATCTCCCTCCGCCCCGGCGGTCCGAATTTCATGCTTCACTTTGACAGGGCAGGCGGAGTCGAAGCAGTCATGCAGAGGCTGGCATCAAAACTTCACCTTGACCAGCTTACAGTCAACGGCAAAACTATCGAAGAAAACCTGAAAGAGTTTGAAATCGTTAACCCGAAGCTGAACAAAGAGATCATTGCAACCCTTGAAAAGCCAGTCCATGCCGAAGGGGGGATCGCAGTCCTCAAGGGCAGCCTTGCTCCGGAAGGATCGGTTGTCAAACAGGCTGCCGTTGACCCGAAGATGCGCGTCCACACAGGTCCTGCAAGAGTTTATGATTGTGAAGAGGATGCCATGAAAAGCATTCTTGCAGGTCATATTAAGCCCGGTGATGTTATCATTATCCGCTATGAAGGTCCCAAAGGAGGTCCCGGAATGCGCGAAATGCTTGCAGCAACAGCCGCAATCGGAGGAATGGGTCTGCTCGAGTCCGTGGCTCTGATAACTGACGGGCGCTTTTCCGGAGGAACCCGCGGTCCATGTATAGGGCATGTCTCTCCCGAAGCCAGTGAAGGAGGCCCGATAGGCCTTGTAAAAGATGGAGACCTTATAGAAATCAATATTCCTGAAAGAATCCTGAACCTGAAAATCTCTGAAGAGGAACTCGAGAAGCGCAAAGCTGCCTTTGTTCTCCGTAAAACGGAAATCACAGGTTACCTTGCCAGATATCAGCGCGCCGTCCATTCCGCAAACACTGGCGGAATAGTGGACTGAAAATGTCTTAAACTCTATTTTTCAGCGGGTTTTTCCTCCGCTGTTCTTTTTCTGGAAACGTTTATAGCGCCTCAGAACTATCTTTTATTTGCCTTTTTATTCAGAGCCATTCGTGCAAAACCATTCTTTATTGAGAATTCACTACGAAATTCAGGGGGAAGGAAGTTATGGAAGTAGAGGGGTTGTGTTCAATCTGCGGGCGGCCGTCTAAGCTTCATACCTGCCATTTATGTGGGAGGCTTGTATGCAGCCAGTGCATGAGCCATAGAATAGGCGTCTGTATCAAATGTGCAGGTGGAAGGGAACTTTCTGCATTCGATTGAGGATATCTGGAGCATTTAAGTAAGCCGGTCAGAAGCAGACAGCCAATAGTTCCTCAAACTTAATATAAATAAACAATGAGTTATATTATAAATCTGCGTAAATTCATTTCTATACTCGAAATAAGTTCGTCTTTTATACATCATGTTTTCTAATTATTTCTCAGCATTCATAAATATTATATGTAATGATTGATCCTTGAAAAAATTTTTATATATTTCGACCGCCATATTACTGGTTGGAGGTCTAAAATGATATTTGAAAATGGATATACAGTTAGAAAAGTTAACACCTCGCATGGCTTAGATATGTACATCTCCCGGTTTGGCGAGCTTGTAAGCGTTCTGCCATACAGTCCAAAGTTTAATATTTCTAACTTAATTAAGAGAATAGAAGCAATGAATTATTAAATCAGAGAATGCGAAGTTAATATAACTTCCACAATCCTCTTTTTCTTCTGGTATCTACAACTACTTATATCTCTTTATTCAAGCAAATTAAACCAGCAGGTTAATAGGGTGCCTGTTTGCAGGCTCTATATCGAGATCCGCCACGGCTTCGGCAATCATTATGTCGCTCATTGCAGCCATGGGGAAAATATATTCTGCGTATTCTATGGGGCCGTAAAGGATGAAGTCTCCGGCTGCGGCCTGCTGGAGGCATGTAGAGCCTACGTCGCAGATCTTATACATGACAGGATCTTTTTCTTTCTGCCGGTTCAGCCAGTTCCAGGCTGAGGGAGCATTATGTATTCCGGAACCTGTAGGGTAGCCCCATTTTGCTTTTGCGGTAATTGTCATTCTGAGGGCTATCCCGGCTCCGTTTCCCATAGGTGTGATGCTCGGGTCAATAAGCTTGTTTACTATACCGCACCTCTCTGCAATTGATAGGAGGCCTTCTTCTAACAGGCCTGCTCCTGTCTCGAGCAGTTCCATCCTTCCCTGAAGGGTAGAGTCCTTGGCATTGAAGCCCAGAATAACCGAACTGTCAATATCGGACTGTTCAAGGGCTTCTATTTCTGATGCGTTTATGCTCATGTTTATGGAGTTATACACTGCCCTGTCTGCAAGCCCTATTTCACTCACGTATCTGGCTGCATGAGAACGTACAGCTCCTTCGGGAGAATCTATCAGAAAAGGAGAATCGGAAACATCTGCAATAAAATCAATATAGTGTGTGATACTCTCAGCGGTTGTGCCGAAGATATGGACCATATGAGGATTTCCGGTAGTATCAGAACCCGATTCCTGCAGATTTACGAGCTTTTCGGCAGCAGCCCTGTCAAAAAGGCCTTTTGCGGCATTTTCGACTATCTCATGTTTGCTATAAAAAATGGTCCCTGCAAGTACGGTAGGGAGTTCTCCAGGTTGTCCGCCTACTTTTACTCCTGCAATATTGGCAATTTCCTGTTCTTTCTGGAACTTAAACATCTCTACACCCTTGAAATCCACATTTATCAAAATAAAAACTTATTTCGGTTCAAAAAATCATAGAATCAGAGGTTTTCTGCCAGGCAGATGATTCCTGCTTTTGAATCCATTACGAATTCTTCTGAAATAATTATGTCTCCTGAAGTGGGAACTGCAAAAGAAGGCTGTCTTTTTTTCGGAGCACAGACGACCATGGGCTCTTCAGGGTATGCTTCCCCTTTTTCCTTATATTCTTCAACAAGCTTTCGGATCTTTTCCGGGTCGTTCAGCCCAATTCTGTTGAGGAGTGTAACCTGATGCTGGAAGCGTTCGACTGCAGTCCTGGATATGTTTTCTATAAAGGGAATTGCGCCATGTGAACCTTTAATTCTTCCCTGTTCATCAATTCCGTTTGCATGGATTGCGAGCAGGGAATGCCCTGCAAGATGTCCCCTTGACTCGGTTCCGCAGACCAGCACGTACCTGATATTGGAGTTCGAAATGACATTTACTATTATCTTTTCAACTCCGAGGTTTTCGGTTTTTGAACTGCCCCAGATAGCAGCCTCAGGGCAGGCATCAAGGTGACTTGCAAGGGTTACTACTGCAATTCTTGAATCTGGGTTTCCTGTAACATAGTCTCCTTTTACAGGGGGCCAGTTTTCTGCAATAAGCTTCAATGAATCACCTTTTTTCTTTCTTTGTTCAGATATGATAGTGCACTTGCAAGCATGATGGCTTTCGTAAAATGCCCGCCTACTCTTGATGTGTCCACGAACACATAATCATCCATCAGTACTGGCGCTCCGAGCCCATCGCCTCCGCCAAGGAAGGCAACGGTCCGGAAAATAAGGTTGCCTGAAATTCCGTCAGGGGCAACGATAAAGTTTGATTCCTTTATTGCATCTTCAATAAGAATTGTATAATGTTTGGTTTTAATCCCGAGTTCCTGAGCCCTTCCTGCTACGAACTCCCCATCTGCAAGCGTCCTGTCCACACGCCTGTCTCTTCCGATATCTCCCATCCTGCCTCCGGAAAGCACTCCTACGGCAGGCTCAACCCCCAGTCTCCTTATGTGTTCTGCACCAAGGGTTATCATACGAAGCTTGTCTGAAATCGTGTTTCCTTCATCTATTCCTACAGGGGCGAGGAAAAAAGGTGTTCCATCTGCTGTCAGGAGAAGGGCAAGCCTGCAAATTCTTTTCATGCCAAGGGCTTCTTTCAGGTTTGAAAGAGTTCCGGATGCTTTAGCAGTGCCTCTTATAACTGCATCCACTTCTCTTGAAACAAGGAGCTCTGAAAGGGTTTTTTCGGGGTCCCCGGTATCTATAACCTCAAGCTCGGTCCCTATTTTATCTATTTCTTTTTTACTTCCTACAAGGACTACCTGTGCATACCCAAGTTCCTGAGCTTTCCATGCACTCTCAAGAGTTTTGGGATTTGGGTCTCTTATTCCCATAGCCACTCTTGCTCTGTTTGCCCGGGCTCGTGCTTCGATAGCCTCAAGGAGGGCATACATGCCGTTCTTTTCCATATCTATCAAAACTTTTATTTAAGATTTGAAGTAGTTCTAAGAAAAACAAACACACACATTAATTAATTTTGCCCCTCCCGAGTCCCGTCTCGGGAGGGCGGTGTCCTTTTCGGTCGCCTTGCTCCCTCAAGAGGACTACTTTTTAGTTAATTAACGTCATTTACGTCGGAGGACTGAATTATAAGTTATGATTTTATTCAGAAAAGGCTGGGTGCTGGAAAATTAAGTGCTGCGAACATATTAAAAAAATTAAAACATATAAAGTTAATAATGAGTTCTTTTTTTATTGGTATGGTTTAAGATGATATCGTCAATTGAATGGGCTGAAAAATACCGGCCCCGGACCCTTGGAGATGTCGTGGGGAACAAGAAGGCAGTGCAGGATTTGAGGGCATGGGCTGAGGAATGGCAGTCCGGGATTCCTGAGAAGAGGGCTGTGGTTCTTTATGGACCTGCAGGGATAGGGAAGACTTCAAGTGCTCACGCGCTGGCAAGGGATATGGACTGGGAAGTAATTGAGCTCAATGCAAGCGACCAGAGGACTGCAGGTGTTATTGAGAAAGTTGCAGGATCTGCAGCGTCAATGACCACTCTTTTTGGGGGCAAGCGGCTTATTATCCTTGATGAGGCAGATAATCTCCACGGGACTGCGGACAGGGGTGGGATGAGAGCCATTGCCGGGATCATAAAATCCACACTTCAGCCGATAATTCTTATTGCAAATGACATATATGGGTTAACACCGACAGTCAGGAATATTTGTCTGGAAATTAAGTTTGGGTCAGTGCAGAGCCGTTCTATGGTTCCTGCTTTGAAAAAGGTCTGCGAAGCCGAGGGGATTTCTTGCAGCCAGGAAGTTATTCTGCAGATTGCAGAAAATGCGGGAGGAGATTTCAGAAGCGCTATGAATGACCTTCAGGCTGCTGCGAGCGGGAAGGTCGCTCTGGATGTTGAGGATATCAGCACTTCAGGAAGGGATGTTAAAGAGAATATCTTTAAAGCTATGCAGAAGATTTTTAAAGGCACTGACTGTAAAAAGGCTCTTGAATCAGCATACGGGCTGGATGAAAGTCCTGAAGATCTTGTTCACTGGATTGATGAAAACCTGCCTATCCAGTATGCGCGGAAAGACGGCGACCTCGAAGATATAAGGACGGGTTTTGAATATCTCTCAAAGGCTGACCTTTATCTAGGGCGTGTAAAGAAGCGCCAGAACTACAGAATGTGGAGGTATGCCAGCATGCTCATGGTCTGCGGGGTTGCCATTTCAAAGACAAGGCCGTATCATGGCTTTATTAAATATCAGCAGCCTTCACTCTGGAGAAGACTCGGGCAGACACGTTCCAGGAGGGACATGCGGGATAATATTGCTTCAAAGATAGGGGAACACAGCTTTGAATCGATGCACTACTCAAGAAATAACCTTTCGGGTTTTTACGCTCTAATGTTGAAGGACGAAGCGTCTGCTGTTGAAGTTACCGCAAATCTCGGGCTTGAGCTTGAGGAGTTGATGTACCTTTCAGGAAGTGCAAAAGCGAGTAAAAAACTCCAGAAAATTTACGATGATGCGCAGAAACTTCTGGAGAAGAAAAAGGATAAAGCCGAAGAACAGGATTTTTTTAAGGTTCATGTTCCTGAAATAGATGATAAACAGACAACTCTCCACAGTCCTGTTATTATTCCAGAGAACGAACCGGAAGATCCTGTTGGAAAGCTCGAAACTCCTGAACCTCAACCTTCGGAGAGAAAGCAAAAAACCCCTGGCATGGGATTTGACGCACTGAAAGATCTTCATGAGAGGAAAGGTCCCTCAGGGAAGAGACCTGAAGTAAATCCTGAACCTGCAAAGAGTAATTTCTTCTCTTTTACTGCGCCCCTGTCTGAAGAGAAACCTCTCTCTGAAGCCGCAGGAAAGAAAGCCTCTCCTGTATCGTCAAAAAAGAAAGAACTGGATAATAAAGAGCCTTCAAAAAAGGGGATATTTGATAAAGGTTTGTCTGCCGCAGCTCTTCAGGATAATTCAGGAGATGTTCCTAAAAAAGTCGAACCTAAGAACCAGAAAACACTTTTCGACTTTTAATTTTTCTTAAACGCTAATAACTCTCTTTTCCTTTTTTGATTGGAGAATGGACTATTTCTTCTTTTTTAGTTTTTTTGACTGTAGGGGTAAGCTTCTGAGGTTTTTAGAGTAAGCATCTGGATATTATGAATAACTTACTGCTGTGTAAAAAAATACGAGTTATGTAGAAGATGATTTTATGTGTGAGCGGAACGACGGGGTTGATTTTTTATGAAAGAAGAAGTTGCTGGTGTGTTTGGGAAGTTTGGACTGGAATCCGCTCACAAATATTACTATGTAACTTCAGTTATAAATACTTTTTTAATATATTTAGCACATGTCTCTTTCTATCTTATTTTGTCTGATTAGTCTTTTATTTTTCTGACATGAATCTTTTATCGATTTCCTGTCTTTCTATTCTCTTCTTACAGATCCTTCTTAAGATTTCCGGGAGGGATAATTCTTTATTTTACTTCATAAAGTTAAAGTATTTTTTACAGTTTGGGCTTGCTGTGATGGGATAAGATAAGGGCGAGTGATACCTGAACAATTCAAGTTAAGAAAAAACTGGTTAATGTTAGTAACTGGTGGGGATAAAACTGGATCTTGTAAAACTGAGTTGAGAAAAAGCTCATTAGAAAAGTTGTGAGCGGGCTTGGGGAGTTTGGGGAATAGTTGGGGGGAATAGTTGGGGGATATGGGTTTGGGGTTATACTATGGAAAAGAGACCCGCTCACTTAGCATGAGTAATCATTGCATCCTATAAATAGCTTTCCATTATATTCCACATAATTTATATTTACAGTCTTATAGTTTTTATTTTCTAATACAGTCTCATTTAATGGCGTTTTTTGGAATATGTACCGTCCTGCTGAGTAGATCAGAACTTTTAATCACACTGAAAGAAACATAGTTAAGAAATGATGATATTAATCTTAGTTCTCTTTGGTATATCCTGATAGAATTTACTGACGAATTGATGGCACAGTCTATTCAGGCACAGTCTATTTATTGTCTTTATTCAAGGATCGTATCCGGCATTTGATTCAGTATTACCCCGTGTCACTTCGACACATCTGAGTAAGCTGTAAACTGGCTTGAGAACAAATTAGCTGGCAGCAACGGAATTGTAAAGGTAAACAGGTTACAGAAAAGTTCGTATAAGAGTTAGTATGAGCGGGCTGGGGAGTATGAATTGGGGGTGTTGGGGGGTTGGGGTTATCTTACAAAACCTCTACAAAAGGTATATCTTATGTAACAAAACAATCTAGAAAATAAAGGTTAATTTTTACTGCTAATACGGCGACCTGTGGACAAAAAAAGTTATTACGGTTCGTATGCCTATATCCCAATATTTATTATCCTTCATTACTGTCCGGGACTCAGTACCAAAAACCAGTGATAAATGTGAAATTGAAAATCACTAGATTTTGGACCAGAGTCGAGGGACTCGTGGGAAGATATAAATCATGGATGAAAAAGTAGAGAAGTTTATTGAAAATAGAGAAAGTTACATTGCTGGCAGTTGAAGCACCTTTCAGGCTCTGGGTGTATTATGGTAAAAAAGAAGCGTGTTCTCTTCTGGAAAAGAAAGATTCTGATGGGATTATCAAACTCATTAATATTGAAAGACCTGAATTTGTAAGATCTTAATAAACCGGTTGTCTGAACTTCTGTAGAGTTGGAACAAGCGAATGTAATGCTTTCAAAGCAATGTGATCAAATGAACCTTCAAACCCTTATCAAATCCGGAGAATCCGAAACCCTTGAATTCAAAGAAAAATTCGATGACAGAACCGTAGAATCAGCCGTAGCTTTTGCTAATGCAAAAGGAGGAATGATCCTTATAGGGGTTTCTGATAAAGGAAATATCACTGGAGTAGATGTTGGAAAAGAAACTCTGGCAAAATGGGCAAACCAGGTCTCAGACAAAACCGAGCCACAGCTTATCCCTGAAATCGAGGTGCTCGAATTTGAGGGAAAGAAGGTTGTAGTGGTAAATGTCCCTGAGTACCCTATAAAACCTGTATCCGTCCGTGGCAGGTGTTTCAAACGGGTAAATAACAGCAATCGGAGTATGAATGCGCAAGAAATTGCAGAGATGCACCTGCAGTCTACAGGGATGAGCTGGGATAGGTTTCCAGCTGCTGGAAAGTCTCTTGAAGATCTTGACCTTGAAAAGGTCAGGAGATATGTCCGAAAGGCAAAAGCTTCCGGAAGAAAAGGATTCGGAGAAGAGGAAGACCCTATCCAGGTGCTCGAAAAAATGGAGCTTGTAAAAGATGGGAAACCTACCTGGGCTGCAGGACTCCTATTCTGCAAGGATGGAAGACGTTTTCTCTCCCAGGCTGTAATCCATTGTGGACGGTTTAAGGACCAGACTCTCGTAATTGATGACCGGCTGATTGAGGGTACGCTATTTGAACAGGCCGAAGAAGCCATGAATTTTGTCAGGAAGAATACCAGCGTTAAATTCGTAATGACTGGAAAGCCAGAGAGAAAAGAGGTCTGGGACTACCCATTAGAAGCTATCAGGGAAGCAGTTGTAAATGCGGTTTGTCACAGGGACTATACAGCTCTGGCTCATATTGAGATCCGGATCTATGAGAATGAACTGATTGTATGGAGTCCCGGAGGGCTGCCTCTCGGCCTTACAATGGAAGACCTTTTCAAGCCTCATGCCTCGAAACTTAGGAACAAAGGTATAGCAGAAGTATTCTTTGACACCAGAATAATAGAGCAGTGGGGCAGCGGCATTGAAAAAATGAGGCATTACTGCAAAGAAGCAGGGCTTCATGAGCCGGTTTTTGAAGAGTACCAGGGCTTTCGTGTGATTTTTAGGAAAGGGATTTTAGATGAAGAATATCTCAGAGGACTTGGGTTAAATGAGAGGCAGATCAAGGCTGTGCTCTATGTAAAAGAGAAGGAAAAGATAACAAATAAAAAATATCAGGAAATATGTGATACATCTGAAAGAACGGCATCAAGAGACCTTGCAGAGTTAGTTTCTTTAAAAATATTTGAACAAATCGGCACTACAGGTAAAGGAACTGCATATGCTCTAAAAGGCAAAGACGCCAAAGATGCCATAAAGACGCCATAATCACGCCAAACACGCCACAATCAAAGATATAAAAAGCCTTAATCAAGCCAGCTAAATCAGAAACAAAGCCGCAAAAGCCCAGTAATGCCACAATAAATCTGCAAAATAAAGTTAATTATCTCAATAATCAAATTAATCATAGGATCTGGATTTTCAGGGTCAACGTAGAAAAAACCAGTAGTAGTATACTCAAAAAATTTTCTCCTTCAGAACTGAAAGACTATGAGAAAAGAAAAATAGTTTTCTGGTACGACAGGGATAAAACTGCCTGGGATCAGGAGAAGAATGCTCACGGAGAAAAGCTTGAAGAAATAATACAGATCCTGAAGGAAAACAACATCAAATTCCATATCCTTGACAATAATTACTTTGAAACCAAAAAACTCCTTGAAATTGAAAACTCGGAGTCAAACTACCTTATCTACTGCCCTTAGGGAAAAATTACAAAAATTTTGAAAACTGTAAGAGAATATAATGTAAAATTAAGTCTTCAAGAGTTTTTGGTTCTAAAAACAGGACAGAAGCTACACAATATCTCAAAAAATGGTATTTCTGGGCAACTCATAGCATGTTGACTCCAATAACTGAAGCAGCAAATACTGTTAAAATGCATTGGATGGAATACTGAACTACTTTGATTCAAAGATAAATAATGGAATTCTTGAAGAAATTAATAGCATTGTAAGTTGCAAAAAGAAATGTAAGAGGCTTTAAAATCGTACAATATTTTATTAATACGATCTGTTTAAAATCAGGGAAACTTGAATTTGAGTTACCCAAATGAAATAGCGAAGAGCCACTTTGATTTATCCCACGCATGGTATAACTTTAGCATATGTACTCATGCGATAGAAAAAGGAGAATTCCGGGGCAAATATCCCTGCTATTTAGCTGAATTTTCCAATTAGAGCACTTATGCTTTCACTTGTAACAATGCCTATTACACGGTGCTCGGAATCTATCACTGGAAGTGCGGAGATAGAATGCTTTTCCATTATTGAGGACGCATGTTCAATCCTTTCGTCCTCATATACGTATTTTACATCCCGTGTTATGATTTCGTTCAGTTCATTTATTTTACAAGCTACTGCTTTTGTAATATCCCAGGAAGTAACTATACCTTCAAGTTTTCCATTCTCTGAAATTACCGGCAGGTGGCTCACACACTTTTTTACCATTAGCCTTGATGCGTGCTCGATTGTTTCGTCTCTCGAAACCGTATAGAAGTTCCGGTTCATGACATCACTTACAAGAATCTCGGATAGGAAACTCCTTATCAGGTAGCTCAACTGCCCCTCTTCAAGCAGAAATGCGTCGTGCCCGTACTGTGACCTGATTTCTTCATACCTTGCATCCAGCCCGTTTGCAGTAAGAGCCGATACAATCTCCTGAGACTGGTATGGAGGATAAAGCCAGTCCGAGGATATGGAAATTACTAGAAATTTTGCAGTAACTCCGGAAAAGCCTTCAATAAGGGAGCCGTTCTTTGAAAGGTCAAAGTAATCCACTGCTTTTGTAATATAAAGGTATGAATTGGCATCAAAGCGCTTTGTGAAATTATCTCCCTGATAGTTCAGGTAGTTTTCGATCTGGAAATTTGGAGCGAGTTCATGAGAGAACTCAGGAGAGAGTTCAGACAAATTTGTGCCTGTTTCGCCTGCTGTAACCGTAGTTCCTTCCTCATCTCCTGCATCTGTATCCTTCTGTAACCTTCCGAATTTTTTCTGCATGGAAGCGTCGCTCAGGTACGTAATATGCCCTACCATGCGGGCAAGTGCGAGCCCTTGCGAAGGAATCTTCTTTCCATAATAGTCTCCACCGTTCCATTTAGGGTCGTCGGTTATGGCTTTCCTGCCGATTGCTCCGAATGCAATTTGCTGAGGGGTTGTGGATGCAGTTGTTGCTATTGCAATTGCCTTTTTCACCATCTCGGGATAGCTGACCGTCCACTGGAGTACCTGCATTCCGCCCATTGAGCCTCCTGCAACTGCAAAAAGCTGCTTTACTCCAAGGTACTCGACCAGTTTTTTCTGAGCATTTACCATATCTTTAATAGTGATTACGGGAAAAGAAATTCCGTAAACCTTTCCCGTTTCAGGGTTTATGGAAGAGGGACCTGTGGAGCCTTTACAGCCTCCAAGAATGTTTGAGCAGATTATGCAGTATTTCTCAGTATCAAATGCCCTGTTAGGACCGATTACAATATCCCACCATCCGGGTTTTTTGTCTCCCTGATGGAATCCGGCAGCATGGGCATCGCCTGTAAGGGCGTGACATATCAGAATAACATTGCTTTTGTCGGAGTTCATTTTTCCGTAAATTTCGTATTCTATCCTGACGCCGGAAAGTGTTTTTCCGCTTTCAAGTTCAAAGGGTCCGGGAATTTTATAGTTCATCGAACGGACTATCCCGACACTCTGGCCCTTTTTTTCAGAAAAAAGATTCTTAAAAGAAGAATTTGCGGAAGATAATGCCATACCCTACCTCCTTCTTATTTCCGTTTTCGTCCACCATTTTGCCTTATCTCCATATTGTATTTGAGAAATTTCCTTTGTTTTCCTTATAAACTGTTTAAAAGTCAGAAGTGAGAATCGAACTCACATAATTCCGGTTTGCAACCGGAAGCGTCACCACTCTGCCATTCTGATAACTCTCTTTATATTCATATTCACAATCGTGATGTAATATTCACAATTGTGATCTTTATATAAATAATTATCTGTCTGCAGGAAAAAAGGCAAAATAACTGAAAAATAAGAGAAAAGTTTTGTATTCTTTTTTCTACAGTCCTCTTTTAATTTCAACTTCCGCTTATCTCAATCATCCTGTCAAGCGACTTTTTCGCTTTCGCTCTTACATGTTCAGGAACATTGACCTCGTATTCCATATTCTCAAGGCTGTTCAGAATGGATTCGAGAGTAATTTTTTTCATATTATAGCAACGGGCCTTTTCAGAAGGAGGATAGAACTTCTTATCCGGGTATTTTCTTTTCAGTTTTTCAAAAAGCTCTTTCTCAGTTCCGATAATGAATTCTCTTGAACCTGATTTTTCAACCTGTTTCACTATTCCTGTGGTACTGAGAATATGGTCTGCAAGGCACAGGACTTCAGGCCTGCACTCTGGGTGTGCAAGAAATTCCGCATCAGGATGCAGATTTTTTAAATTCTTTATATCATTCTCGGTGATGTTATCGTGAACATGACAGAATCCCGGCCAGAGGTGGATTTTTTTGTCTGTGTGAAGGGACACAAATGCACCAAGGTTTTTGTCCGGAACAAAGATAATTTCCCTGTTTTTTATTGAATTCACCACATTTACCGCATTTGCGGATGTACAGCAAATATCAGATTCCGCTTTTACAGCTGCTGAGCTGTTTACATAACAAACAACCGCTGCATCAGGATGTTTTTCTTTTTCTTCCCTGAGAGCCTTCACCGTGACCATATCTGCCATCGGGCAGCCTGCATCAGGGACAGGCAAAAGAACCAACTTTTCAGGGGAAAGGATAGATGCGGATTCTGCCATGAAATGAACACCTGCAAAAACTATGACATCGGCTTTTGATTTCACTGCTGCCTTGCAGAGGGAAAGAGAATCTCCTACAAAATCCGCAACACCCTGCACCTCCCTGCGTGTATAAAAATGGGAAAGAATTATCGCGTTTCTTTCTTCTTTGAGTCTTTTAATTTTTTCTACAATTAATTGATTTTCCATAACAAACTCATTCCCAAATCACAGGCATAAACCTGCGGAAAAACTGTTTTTTAATCTTATCCATTAATTTTAGCCGGAATTTTACCTTTAATCCCGCAGACCGGGCAATTTTCTGCTCTATTAATACTTATTTCACTGAAAGAGCAGGAAGAGCCATCCCATAACAGAAGGCGATTTTCCAGGAGCTGACCCTGCCCTGTCAGGTATTTAATTGCTTCATTTGCCTGAATCGAGCCTATTATCCCTGGGGTTGTTCCCAGTACCGGAAATACTTCTTTTTTAAAAGAGTGGAAAATACAGCAAAGGCAGGGAGTTTTTCCCGGAATCACTGTTGTTGCCTGACCTCTGTATCCTGCGACTGCGCCATGTATAAAAGGAATTTTCCTTTTTACGGCAAGCCTGTTCAGGACGTGCCTTGTATCAAAATTGTCCAGCGCATCTATAATCAGGTCGCAGGAAGGAACTACTGAGTCTGCATTTTCGTCCGTGATCTTTTCTTTAATTGTTTCTACTTTTATGTCAGGGTTCATCGAAAGAAGTTTTTCTTCTGCTGATATGACTTTCTCTCTTCCTAAATCCTTTTCATGATGAAGAAACTGCCTGTTAAGGTTACTTTTTTCTACACGGTCAAAATCCGCAATGATTATTTTCCCGACACCTGCAATTGCAAGGTAAGTAGAAATCGGAGATCCAAGCCCTCCGGTCCCGGCAACGAATACAGTTGCTCTCTTCAGTTTTTCCTGGCCTTCTTCTCCAAATAACATTATCTGCCGGATATATTTTTCAGTCTCATTCTTTTCCATCTTTATTCCCCAGGCTCAGGTTTATGCTTTATCAAAAATCAGGATTCTTCTGTCCAGGGCTCAAGTCCGTTTTTCTTCAGATAATCATTAATTGCCTCATGTATGGCCTCTTCTGCAAGCATTGAACAGTGCATCTTTATCGGCGGGAGCCCGTCAAGTGCCTCTGCGACTGCCTTATTTGAAAGTTTCCAGGCTTCTTTCAGAGTTTTTCCTTTAATAAGTTCAGTTGCCATACTGCTTGATGCAATCGCAGCCCCACACCCAAAAGTCTGGAACTTCACATCGACAATCCTGTCTTCTTCTACTTTAAGGAATATCTTCATAATATCCCCGCACTTTGCGTTCCCGACCTCTCCTACTCCATCACAGTTCTCAATACTTCCCATGTTCCTGGGGTTTGAAAAATGGTCCATAACTTTAACGCTGTAATCCATGAATTTTCCTCCTGCACTGTATTTTTATGATTATAATTATGAGATTTCTAAATTCAGATTTCTAAGCGGTTTACTTACCTGCTACTTACTTTCCTGAATTTTTTTCCTGAATTTTTGCTCAAAACTTCCTGTATTCCTGAGGAGTCAATGGCGACATATTCCTTAGCTTCTGAACAATTTCAGGCAGGACCTCAAGAACCCTGTCCACATCTTCGTGAGTATTCATCCTTCCAAGGCTCAACCTCAATGAACCATGAACGATTTCATGCGGAACTCCGCAAGCTGTAAGCACATGCGAGGGTTCAAGTGATGTAGAATTACATGCGCTTCCTGTGGATGCAAAGATCCCTTTTGCGTTCAGGAGAAGCAGAAGAGATTCCCCTTCTATGAATTCGAATGTAATATTCACATTGTTTGCAAGCCTTTCTATAGGATGTCCATTTAAGTGTGTTTTAGGAATCTTCAGAAGCCCTTCAATCAGGAGTTCTCTCATTTTCAGAAGGGTTTTATTCTCTTCTTCAAGCTCACCTGTTGCAAGTTCTATAGCTTTTCCGAGACCAACAATAGCCGGGACATTCTCTGTACCTGCCCTGCGCTTTCTTTCCTGAGCTCCTCCGTGAAGAAGTGCTTCGATTTTTACGCCTTTTCTGATGTAAAGCGCCCCACAGCCCTTCGGTCCTCCGAACTTATGACCTGAGAGAGACAGGAGGTCGATATTCATTTTTTTAACGTCTATAGGAACGTGACCTATCGCCTGCACAGCATCGGTATGGAAATATATCTTTTTCTCCCGTGCGATCCTCCCAATTTCCTCAACAGGCTGAATTGTCCCGACTTCATTGTTTGCAAGCATTATGGAAATGAGTATGGTGTCGTCCCTGATCGTATTTCTCAGATCGTCAAGCGATACCATTCCATATTTGTCAACGGGAAGGTAAGTAACCTCAAACCCCTGCCCTTCGAGCCATTCGCTGGCGTGCAGGATCGCATGATGCTCGATAGAGCTTGTGATTATGTGTTTTCCTTTGTTCCTGTTTGCGAAAGCTATCCCTTTTAATGCCCAGTTATCGGACTCGGTGCCTCCGGATGTGAAATATATCTCATTCTCTTCAGCCCCTACAGCATTTGCAACCTTTTTTCTTGCCTCTTCTATTGCACGCTTTGAAACTTTTCCCAGGTCATAAATTGAAGAAGGGTTTCCGAAGTTATCTGTCATATAGGGAAGCATTTCTTCAACAACTTCTTTCCTTACAGGAGTAGTAGCGGAGTTATCCATGTAAATGGTCCTGTTTTCCACTGTCACACTTACACCTTCACAATTGTGATTAATCATAACAATTGTGACTATTTAAGGCTTATCCCTGAAAATTCCTAAAAGACTCTGTGATAAACAATGAAACCTCAAAAATCCAGCAATTACTTTGAAATTATTGCTTCGCATCAATCATATTATTATTTTTTTGAGTGATAATAAATATATATGTATATAAGTTATATTTGTTCTCAATTGTAAAACCTCAAAAAGTGATGATAATTATGGAAACTCCGTGTCAGAAGATTGTGTGGGATCTGGTTCCTGCAATAAGGGCCGGTCTCGCAATCGAACTTGTAAATAAAGGACAGTCACAGGCGGCTTCCGCAAAACTGCTTGGTATTGCCCCGTCTGCAGTATCCCAGTATATTTCTGGAAAAAGAGGATACAGGATTGAGTTCCAGGGCGAGACAAAAGAATTGATCGAAAAACTTGCTCAGGACCTTATCGATAATAAAGTTGAAGACTCCATTCCAAGGATATGTAAGATTTGCGCAAGTGCGAGAGGAAATGAGAGCAACTGCAACAGTACCTGTGGCCCTGAAGAGTAATACATCAACGGAATGGAACCAGACACATATGTTCTCTAAAGTCTCTTTTTAACGGTTCCTGAATCGTTTTCAGACTAGATTTAAACCTTTTAATTCCAGAGTCTTCTCGATAACTATATATTCAAGATAACCCAAGATATGGATAGTTCACAATTGTGAATTTTCCCTATAAATTCCAATATTCACATTCCTTAAGAAACAGAGCCCAAAATTCTCTGCGGGCAGGTGCTTAAGACAAATTCACAGGATCCCTGAGGATTATGGGCCTTTAAAAAAAACATGCACCATCGGCCGTTTAAATTCAGGCCTGAAGGAATTGAAACGTAGGGAATCCGGAAAGAAGTAAACTGCAATAAAAGGTGAAAATTACGGGGCGAATATATTCCGATATAACCTGGACAATAGGCAACACGCCGCTTGTCCGGCTGAACCGCATAACGAAAGGCCTTCATGCTGATGTGCTGGTAAAAGTTGAGTCCTTTAACCCGATGGGAAGTGTAAAGGACAGAATCGGCCTGGCAATGATCGAAGAAGCCGAACGTGAAGGAAAAATCAAACCTGGCACTACTATTGTTGAACCCACGAGCGGCAACACAGGCATCGCACTTGCAGGCGTATGCGCTGCTCGCGGATATAAGCTCATACTGGTTATGCCCGAGACTATGACTGTAGAAAGAAGAAAACTGCTGAAGGCACTGGGTGCAGAACTAATCCTGACCCCTGGTCCAGAAGGAATGAAAGGGGCAGTAAACAAAGCAGAACAAATGGCTGCAGAAGATCCTGATCTTTACTATCTACCCCAGCAGTTCCAGAACCCGGCAAACCCTGCAGTTCACGTAAGAACAACTGCGGAGGAAATATGGAAGGATACGGACGGCAAAGCAGATGCCATTATAGCAGGCGTGGGAACAGGAGGAACAATAACAGGTATTGCCAGTGTCCTCAAAAAAAGGAAGCCTGCTTTCAGGGCATTTGCTGTTGAACCAGCCGAGTCTCCAGTTCTCAGCGGCGGAAAACCTGGCCCTCACAGGATCCAGGGAATAGGTGCAGGTTTCGTTCCTGATGTGCTTAAGTTAGACATTATTGATGAAATAATCAAAATCACTGGAAATGATGCTATTGCCACAGCTAGAAGGCTGGCAAAGGAAGAAGGCATCCTTGCCGGAATATCATCCGGTGCAGCTACGTTTGCGGCATTGCAGGTAGCTTCAAGGGAAGAGATGAACGGAAAGACGATCGTTGTTATCCTTCCGGATACTGGAGAGCGTTATCTGAGCACCGATTTATTTGACTGAACTGTTTGACTGAGCTATCTGTTAATTACCGAAAATTAATATCGGAAGGTTTCAATGGATATCAGGGAAGATATAAGGACAGTTTTCAAAAAAGACCCTGCAGCAAGGTCCACACTTGAGGTTCTGTGCTGCTATCCAGGACTGCACGCTATATGGATGCACAGGATAGCACACTCTCTCTGGAATAAACAATTCTTTTTCCTTGCACGTTTGACATCCCACATCTCAAGGACGCTCACGGGCATTGAAATCCATCCCGGAGCAAAGCTCGGGAAGAGAGTTTTTATTGACCACGGCTCAGGAGTGGTAATCGGAGAAACTGCCGAGGTTGGGGATGATGTCCTCATATACATGGGAGTCGTGCTCGGAGGCACAGCCCTTGAGAGAAAAAAGCGCCATCCTACCATTGAAAATGACGTTGTTCTCGGCTCAGGTGCAATCGTGCTCGGACCGATTACAATAGGAAGAGGGGCAAAAGTAGGCGCAGGCTCGGTTGTAGTCAGGTCAGTCCCTCCAGATGCTACCGTAGTCGGAGTCCCTGCCAAAATTGCCGGAGTGCCACAATCATCAGCACCTTCAGAACAGCTGGACCACAATAAGTTACCTGACCCGGTGCTTACCGTGATAACCCAGGTGCTTGACCGCCTGAGCAGGTTGGAGGAACGGCTTCAAGCCTATGAAAAAACATTACCTGCGCCCATGCAGGTATCCGTTATAACCTCAGAAAAAACGCCACTCAAAAAAGACGAGCAAATTTATTCCCTGCTAAAAGATGTCATCGATCCTGCAATTGGAGAAAATATCGTCAACCTGGGATTTGTTAAGGAAGTTATTGTTGACGGGGCAAACGTAAACGTAAACCTCGTATTGACAACAAGCTCCTGTCCGGTGATTGAGTATTTTAAGGATCAGGTGAAGCGAAAGATCCTGAGCATTAATGGAATAGAAAAGGTTACTGTAAATATCCTTGATGAACCTTGGAAGTTGGACAGGAGTAACAGGCAGAAACAGGCGGACACTCAATGAAATAAATTTAACATTTCAGCCTATCTAACAAGGCTCATAATCAAGCTTACTCCTGATTCCTGACCCTTTCTGCACCTGTGTAAATATTCATTTTCTGACTCCGAACAAAACCGATGATTGTAAGGCCGGCTTTCTCTGCCATGTTTATGGCAAGTGTTGTGGTCGCACCTCTGGATGCGATAACAGGGATATTAGCCATAAGGCATTTCCTTGCCATCTCAGAGGAAAGCCTTCCCGAACAGGTCACAATTGTCCTGGATAAATCCACACCATGTTTCAGCCCGTAACCTATTACCTTGTCAAGGGCGTTATGCCTGCCGATATCTTCTATCACACAGATCTTTCCGTCAGGCCCGAATAGCCCTACAATATGTATGCCGCCTGTTCTTGTATGGAGGTCTGACACAAGCGTTTCTTTCATTACACTTTTTATCGTTGAGACTTCAGTGACAAGATCCGACTGGATTTTTGGAAGCTTTTCAGCATCCACATATGAAGTGTCGCCTCCGCACCCCGAAAGGACAGTTTTGCTTGAAAAAATGATCGAAAAAGGGTTTTTTGTAAGGACACTGGCGCTCAGGGTATCGGTATCTGTTTCGTCTCTGTTTTTGTCTTTTTGTTCTTCAATACGCAATGATTCAATGTCCTCAAGTTTCCGGATAATCCTTTCCGTATACAAAAAGCCTGTTACAAACTCTTCAAGCATTGCAGGGCTTACCATAGCAGTTAGAGCATGGCGGCCGTTGACAAAGACTGCAAGAGGAACTTCCATTACAACTTCATGAGATGATGGGACCATTGACCCGTTATCATACTTTATACAGGGGACCGTGATGTACATCTTTGTATTCACTCCTTACATCATACGAGCGATTTCTTCGATTGTTCCTATAAGCAGGTCAACCTCTTCAAGAGTGTTGTACAGGTAAAGGCTTGCTCTCACAGTACCGTTTTCAAGTCCCAGATACTTCACTAACGGGATGCAGCAGTGGTCTCCCGAACGGACCAGAATTGCTGCCCTTTCGTCAAGCAAATAGGCTACCTCATGAGGATGAATCCTGTCAATATTGAAAGATACGACCCCTATCCTGTTTTTTGTGTCCTGAGGTCCATAAATAGTGACATTATCTATACCGGCAAGCCCTTTGAGAAGACGTTCGGTTAGCTTCTCTTCGTGCCTGAATATTGTATCCATTCCCAGGCTTTCAAGATATTTCACCGTCTGCGCGAGCCCGATTGCCCCAGAGATATGCGGTGTGCCGGCTTCATAGCGCTTATAACCCTCAGTTAAAGTGTATCCTTCAGAAGTAACGTCTTCGATATCCACGTCATCGACAGTGCCTCCCCCTGCCATAAAGGGAGAAATAACCTCATCCTTCATCCATAGCACGCCGGTACCGGTCGGCCCAAGCATCTTGTGCCCTGAAAAACACAGAAAGTCACATCCTAAATCCTGAACATTTACGTGGAAATGGGGAACGGACTGCGCTCCGTCAACCAGGAGATACGCCCCGCGCTCTTTACAGATGGCAGCAATTTCACGGACAGGCTGCACGGTACCAAGCACGTTTGAAACATGGCTTATTGCAACGAGTTTTGTGTCAGCAGTTATTGCCTGGTCAAATGTATCTATATCGAAAGAGCCTCCAGAATCCGGATGAAGAATATTTACCTCAACGCCTTTCTGGCGCAGGCGAAGCCATGGCAGAAGGTTAGAGTGATGCTCCATAATAGTTGTCACTACCCGGTCTCCGGGCTGCCAGTCAAGTCCGGCTGCAACCATGTTGATGGCTTCTGTGGTGTTTCTGGTGAAAACTGTTGTTCCTTCCATCCCGCCAATGAAATCGCTGACCGTGTCATGTGCGTCCTGATATTTCTGTGTTGCAACCCTTGTTAGCCTGTGCATCCCTCTTCCCACGTTTGCGCGGTACTGCCGGTCGTATTCGTTCATTGAAACTATGACAGGCTCAGGGATAAGGCTGGTTGCAGCGCTATCCATATAATGAAGATGCTGAGGAATCTGAAAGTCAGCCAGACAATCTTCAATGTTCATAACACCTCATCCATGCTACCGCTTCTGTATCCTTTAAGGTCAAGTGTAATATAAGAAAAGCCGAAACCTTCCAATGCTTCCACGATTTTATGCCGGATACCTACTACCCTTTCAAGTTCATCAGGTAGCAGTTCTATCCTTGCAATCTTGCCATACAGCCGTACCCGCAGCTGGGAAAACCCAAGGTCCTGCATGAAATTTTCTGCCTTTTCTATCATCTGCAATTTCTCAGGTGTGATTTCTTCCCCATATGGAATCCGGGATGCAAGGCATGAGGAAGAGGGTTTGTTCCATATCTCAAGCCCGCAGTCCTGAGCCATTTGCCTTATTTCCGGTTTCTGGACTCCTGATGAGAGAAACGGGTGGATGATCCCTTCTTCGATGCTTGCTTTAAGCCCGGGACGGTATTCTTTAAGGTCAGAAGCATTAATACCGTCTGCGATATTTGGAATTCCAAGCTTTTCAGCATGATCTCGCAGCATCCTGGCAGATAGTTTTTTACAGACATAACAGCGGTCAGGACTGTTTTTCCTGAATTCTTCATTTTCCATAACAGGGAAAGGCATTATTTCGCAGGATAAACCCAGCCTGTGCGCATTTTTCACTGCGTCGCAGACAGCTCTTCGCGGGACAATGGGAGCATCAAGGAGTACACATTTGACCTTTTCAGGAAGCGCTTTCTGCGCAAGTACTGCAAGCAATGTGCTGTCTATACCCCCAGAATATGCAATAAGCAGGCTTTCCATACCTGCAAGCTCTCTGATCAATTCATCGCGTACATTTTCTTTCTGCATTGATATATACCGCCCATTTGATTTGATACCAACCGCTTGATTTGGATAGTTTCGTTCTGCCAGTTCCACAAACTTTAAATTTTCGAACTGCATTCACAATTGTGAATATTCTGAAAAGGGCACTTATTGGTAAAATACTTTTTGTCACAGGACAGCCCGCACTTTAAGAATAAGCCACGAAGAACTATGTACAATGCCAGGTGAGGACCATGAAAATCAGGATACGAACCGTTGCTAAAGTAAAGGACATTCTCGGAGCGGATAGTTTTCTTGAATGTCAGGACGGAACTCCGATGAAGGAACTTCTTAAAGCACTTCGAGAGAGAGCAGGAGAATCAGAAGACCAGTTATTTTCAAAGGAGGGGGACCTGCACAGTAATCTGGTTTTAATGATAAACGGCGCACGAATTTATGAAGAAGACATCGATTCTCTAACACTTTCAGAAGGAGATGAAATTACACTTTTTTCTCCGGTATCAGGAGGATAATCCTTAACGAAAAAATATTTACTAACGAATAAATATCGGAGAACAGGATCAGTTTCCACATAAACCTTAATCACAAAAATTGAATTTGAGAAATAACCCGTACCCTATTTTTTTGATAAAATACTAAGAGATGAATTTTATGACAGATGAAAAAGTGCTTCTTATGATGGGATGTCCAGAGGTCCCTATTCAAACCAGTATTGCCCTGTACCTTTCCCATAAGCTGACAAATTTAGGATTTGATGTAACCGTTGCCGGGACAACTGCTGCAAGCAAGCTTTTGAAAGTCTCTGATTCCGATGGCTATTATGCAAAAAAGCTGGTGGATCTCGATAAAACCATGGAGGATATAATTGAAAAAAGAACGGATTTCGACAAGTGCTTCGCCTTTATGCACAATGATGCCGGAATGACCTATGCAGCGACCATGAGCTCCATTTCTAAGGCAAAAATTTATTCAATTGTCTTTGGCAGGCACGCCGAGGAATTAGCCCAAACAATAGAGTTTGATTGTGAAAAAATCGTTACACCGGATGTTCACAACCCTGTTCGTCTCAAGAACAGGCTGGATAAGGTAATGGAGGAAATAGCAAAATGAGCTGTATTGAACAGATGAAGTACACGATCCTCCTGGAAAGGATTAGCTTCAAGGAGGCCAGAGAGTACATTGAGAAAAACTCGGATGAAGTCTATTATGTATCCCCGGGTTACAAGATCTTCAAGGACTACTATATAATAGGAATACCACCCGTTGCTGTGGGTTCTAAGGGCAATGCTCTCGTTTTTACCTATACTAAGCCCTGTCACGGAAGCTTTGTCCTCAGTATAGAAAACGAGGATAGCATAAAGGAGATAAATCGGCTCAGGGAATCGGAAAAAGAAAAGGGAACAGATTCAGTAAAGAAGGCCAAAACTCCTGAAAGCTCCAGAGCATCCACAGCCAGCTACCAGGATCTATGGAAAGACTGAAATCAAAGAAGCTGGCCGCAATAAATATAAAAGAAAAAGATCCAATATTGAGAAAGAATGATTTCACAAAAAATACAATTCAGCCTTAAACTACAATTCATCTTGAAAAATAGAAATAAAAAACCCTGAAACCGGTTTTTAAGTCAATTAACGCTGCATACATGGTATTGATAAAGAGGATCTCAAATTAATTCTGAAAATCTCTTATTTTCCTTGAGACCCTCCTGAATTCAATTTTTTGAATAATCAATGAGAAGAAGCAGAGTTTTCCCCTTCTCCATGTACCGGATGCCAGCGCAGAAAGTGTTTCTGTATGCGGTCAAAGATATTCATAACTCCTATAACAACCAGTATCATCAGTATCATGCCTGCAATCACTTTATCATAATTCGCAAACTGGTGATAGTACTGGATATACCAGCCAAGGCCGGATGTTGCCGCAACCATTTCAGCCACGGTCAGCGTGATAAATGAGAGTATCAGCCCTATCATTGCACCCGAAAATATAGACGGCAGTGCAGCCGGCAGGAGAATTTTCCTTATCATCTGGGAGTCCGAAAGACCGAGTGTGCGGGCAGAGTTGATAAGGCGGGGATCTGCTGAGAATACTCCATTGACACAACCAACAAGGATGGGCCAGAATGCTCCTATGAAAATTAAGAAGATCGAAGATGCCCTGAAGGTCGGCAAAAGCACGATGGAATATGGCAGATATACGGTTGCCGGGATAGGAGATACCGTTTTTGCAATGGGATAAGCCACATCAAACAGCCTTTTTTTCCAGCCGGCATAAAGCCCTATGGGAATCGCAAGGGCAAGAGCAAGAAAATACCCTGCAAAAAGGATACCCAGAGAGCTGATCACCCCATCTACCATCCGTTCGGTATCGGTCTGGAAGACCATGAAAACCTTCGCAGGACCCGGGAAAATAAACGAATCGAGCAGTGCGAATTTGCCCAGAAGCAGTTCCCAGAGAAACAGCCCCGAAGATATGATGAGGAATATATCCGTGGTTGTAACAATCTTCTCATAATTAAGGTATATTTTTGCCCAGTATATTACCATGAGCAGAAGAATAACGGCAACAAATACATTGTTGTCCTTTGCCGCCTGTTCGGGTGAATCGGGAAATGCAACTGCAAGGACAAGAGTAGCAAGCAGGATGGCAAAAACAATACCTGCCCTGAGGCTGTTTCTGGAGATCGTGCTAAATCTTCCGGTTACAGTGCCTGATACGAATTTGTTTTCGGACGTCATGCAAATACCTCAAGTTGTTTTTCCTGCTTTTCGATCTCTTCTACCATCTCACCGTATAATACTGAAAGCAGATGGGACTTCAGGGCAAGGTAATTAGGATCAACACTCAGATCCTTACGGAGTCTTGGTCTGGAGAAAGGAACTTCAATTATCTCTTTTATTCGCCCCGGAGAAGGTGTCATGATAGCAACTCTGTCTGAAAGCAAAAGCGCCTCGTCCACATCATGAGTCACGAAAAGGACTGTCTTGCGCTGCTCTCCTTCGGACCAGAGGTGCAGAAGAAGGTCCTGCATATATATCCTGTTGAGAGAATCAAGAGCTCCGAAGGGTTCATCCATAAGGAAGACTTTAGGGTCCATGGAGAACATTCTGGCGATTGAAGCCCTCTGTCTCATTCCACCTGAAAGGGTGCCTGGGTATGCATTTTTGAATTTTCCAAGCCCTACAAGCTCGATAAACTCCTGTGCTGTCTTCTCTATATCTTTGCGTTCCCCGGTTTTTTTTGCATGCTCAATCGCAAAGCAGACATTTTCAAATGTGGTCATCCAGGGAAAGAGTGAATAATCCTGAAATACAGTACCGCGGTCGGTTCCAGGTCCCTTTACACGGGCACCATCTATGAGGACAGAGCCTTCTGATGGAGGACGAAGTCCTGAAACCACATCAATTATTGTACTTTTTCCGCAGCCTGATGGACCAATTAGGGAAATGAACTCCCCATTCTCTATGCTCAGGTTAACATCTGAGAGGGCTTTATGGCCTGTGCCGTTATTTCCATAGGACAGCGATATATTCTTCAGGTCAATTGTTGCCGTTTTTATCCCTCCATAAAAACTTGAAACCGGAAGGGAAGGAAATATTATGTGAACTTTTTTCCAGATATAGTTTTGATTTATAATTCATATGATACACCATATAATGCCTCAGGTCGCCGATTAAGAGATAATCCTGACCGAAGGTGTCGCTTTTGCATCTGAGTTGAGTTTTTATTTTTGCTTAATGGTATATGCACGAAAACAAGGGATTTATAAGCTGATAATCGAGCAATTATTGGTCAAGAAATCCCGGTTTTGGACTTTTAGCGGCAAAAAAGGCTTCAGTAAAGAAGAAAAACCGAAAAAATGAGGTAATTTTGCCTCAATTAAATGGCTTATGTATAATTGAAGGACATTTTTACTTGAATATCGATATATAAATCCCTCATTATCCTATGGACACCTCAGTTAGTGGTTTTTTGGCATCAGCCAGAAGAATCTCAATGGAGGTCCTTAATGGATAAAAAACATATATTCGGGATAATTGCTTTAATTGTGCTTGCAGGCGTCGGTGTAATCCTGCTGAACCAGGGAGGCTCTTCGGATTCGAGCAGTTCACAGGAAGTAAATACCTCGACCTCTACAGAACAGAGTGTTAATACCTCAACTTCTGGAGGTACTTCTACTTCCGGAGTCAAAACCGTAAGGCACGGATACCTGCCTTCAAACGGGGATGCTCTAATCTTTGTGGCAAAGGAAGAGGGTTTTTGGGATGAGGAAGGCTTAAATGTCGAGCTTTACCAGTTCACAAAAGGTACAGAAGGCTATAATTCATTGTTTGGGAACAAGCTCGATACAGTGGGAGCCGGGACGTCGGACCCTGCCACTTATATTGCGCAGGGGGCAGAGATTACTATTATTGGCGGCCTGATGAGTGAAGGCCAGTTTCTGGTAACTGCTCCCGAAAATGCAGAGGCTCTGGCAGACCTTAACAACTGGAAGGGTAAACAAGTTGCGACAATCGCAATGTCCAACGGAGACCTTATCTATAAATCTGCATTGAAGAAAGCGGGCATAGACTGGAAAAAAGATGTGACTTTCCTCGAGTTAGGTTCACCCAATGCGGTTCTGGAAGCAGTCAAGACCGGAAAAGCTGACGGCGGGATAATATGGATTCCATATGAGGTACTTGCACAGCAGCAGGGTTTGTCCGTAGCGTCATACTCATATCAGTACTATGATAACCACCCATGCTGCCGGATTGCTCTAAAGACCGAAACCCTGAATGAAGACAGGGATACTTATGTAAAGTTTGAAAAGGGTCTTATCAGGGCGTACAAGTTCTTCAGTGAAAATCAAAATGAGTCCGTTGATGACATTCAGAAATATGTCAATGTCGACAAAGAAACGATCCGCCAGTCAACGTGGAATAATTATTTCTATGCATCCCCTGACCCCAATAAAAACGGTGTGGTCGAGTATTATCAACAAATGAAGGACAGCGGGTACATTGATACGGAAGTCAAGGTCGAAGACCATATAGATAGTACAGTATACAAGCAGGCACTTGAAGAGTTGATCAAGGAAAATCCGGATGATCAGTTTTACCAGAATCTGCTATCGGAATATAAAGAAATGAACGAGTGATTGTAATCATCAGGTAAATTCATAGGAAACATTATTTGCAGGAAAAATTTAAAGAAAGAATGGATCTATTGTCGTAATCATGAAGGTATTAATACCTTTCAGTTTACTGACACTGATTTTTTGTATAAACAAAAAAAACAATTGTTGATTTTGTTTTGATTATACCACCCGAGAATATCGCTGAGGAACTTATGGACAAAAAATATCTGCTTATCGGGTGTCTGTGTGCTATTTTTGTGCTTGCAGGCATCTTTTCAACGCTGCTAAAACCCGATAGCTCTTCGGATCCGAGAAAATTACAGGATTTTTATACTCTACCTGTTGTTGACTGCTGCAGTGGTTTTGATAATACTTCCATGAATATTTCGGATGATACGAATGATTCTACAGATGTCAAAGTTGTCAGGAACGTTACTGGCTCTCAAAAAGTAACTTGATGATTCGGGATTGATGATGGGGGTTTACTTAAAGGAAAGACTGGTATGGAAACTTCATGAACTCACAATTAATTTCCTGTCATTTTCTCTTTTTCAACCTGTAACTTTTTTGATATTAATCTTTGTAAATGATGTTACTCTCTGAGGATACTTTCGTAAAATACAGGAGCTGGTATTAATGCTCCTTTTTTAACCTTAACTCTGCCATAAATAGGGGATAACTTTTCCATCTGAGCTGTCTCCCGTTATCTTTTTATTTTCTCCGCTCCATAATAAAATTCGTTATATATTTCTTATTTTTCTATTTATCCAATGTAAACTTTTATATCTCGCCTCTTCTGCCATTGAAATGCTGTAATAAAATCAAATCGAAAACTTCATATAATTCTTATACCCTATAGGGTATAATGGAAGATTGGGTAAATAGTTGGTTAACTAAGCACCGTGAACTTGGTGAAAAAGGCCTCGAAATCAAGAAGTTCAGTAATGGATACTATGTATATCGATCCACCACTTACTGGGACAAAGAGTTAAAGAAGCGGAGGAAAAAATCAGTTTACATTGGGAGACTCGACATAAATAAAGGTCTAATTGAAAGTCAGAAAACAGTTATTTCAAGCAAAAGAGTTCGTTCTATCTGGGAATATGGAAATGCTGCTCTACTTAACTATGCAATTCAAGACCTAAAACCTCTTCTTCAAACAGCTTTTGGTGGAATCTGGGAAGAGGCGTATGCTCTTGCATTAATACGTATTGCTGGCTATGTTCCCTTGAAAAGAGCGAATCTCTCCTGGGAGAAACTCTACCCGATAGCAGATATTACTCCTTCAATGAACCCAAAAACTTTATCCAAAGTGCTGAAGGAAGTTGGAATTAATCGTAAAGGGCAGAACCATGTATTCAGTGGATTAGCCAGTGAAGATAAGCAACTTGTTTATGATCTCAGTGCTATCTTTACCCATTCAGAAGCTATCAATTTCGCTGAAAAGGGATACAACAAAGAGCATTTCCACATCCCACAAGTAAACTTTGCACTTTTCTGTACAGCTAATGATAATTTGCCAACAATGGTAAGAATTCTTCCCGGATCTGTAAGAGACGTTAAGTCACTTGCACTTTCAGTCCAGGAGATTGGAGTTGAAAATAAGACTCTGATACTTGATAGAGGGTTTTATTCTCAGGGTTCTATAAAAACCCTGAATGAACACAAATTATCTTTTGTTATCCCCACAAAAAGAAACAGTACACTGTACAATGAACAAATTAACCTCTCTGAACATTTCTTCTATCATGAGAGACTCATAAAATGTGGGAAGAAAGAGTATGGAGAGAATATCCTGTATCTTTTTGAGGATAGTGAAATGAAAAAAGAAGAGGAATACACCCTCTATAAGCAACATGATGAAAACAAAATCACCAGTAATACGTTCAACAAGGGTCTGGAAAAAGCGGGAAAAATCTTGCTTGTATCAAACGTAGATCTGGCACCTGAAAATGTTTTTCTTATGTACAAAAAAAGAGATACAGTAGAAAAACATTATGACATTTACAAGAGTATACTCGAAGCAGACAAACTTTATCTACAGGATAATGAGTCACTTTTCGGTCATATTTTCATCTCATTTTTGTCTCTTTATGGCTACGTAAAAATTCAAAACTGTATAAGAAAAGCTGATCTAACGAGTAAGTATTCTCCGAGAGACCTTATAGAGCAATTCCGTAAAGTTTACATGATGGATTTAGATGGCCAGATGATTTTAACAGAGGTACCTAAGAAGATTGGCGAAATGGAAAAAAAGTTAAACTTGAAATTATTCCCTAAATGAGCAGAGTTAAGGTTTTAATTGTTATTTTTTTGTTTGAGGATAAATTCAGGCACTTTTTGCCGTAAAAAAGAGGTTTTAATATTGACAATGAGTATTGTGTATTGCCGGTTCACATTAGTGACTCGATGTTGTTAGGATCATGGTTTTTGTGATAAGAGAACTTGCGCTAAAACACTTTTAAACATGCCTTTGTGAGTTGCCTATGAGAAATACCTGCAGCTCATAAGATAAACTTTGGGAGATTTACTGTCGTTGATGACCACAAATATTTCTCAAGGATGGTAGCTGAGGAAATTCAGATGGTACGGGTATTTAAGTCCATGGTAGGACAATGCCTGTATTCAGAACCATGATAATACACAACAGTTATGTTTCTTTTAATTCACTATTGATACAAGACAAACAAAAATTTCGTAGAACATGAAAGGGGCTATGGAATGTTTACTACTAAATTTACTACTAAAAAATCCAACCTTAACAAAGGTTATTTAGAAGGAGCTAACCTTGAAAGAACTGAGTTAGAAGCTATGGAAAGCGAGATACTTAAGCATCTATATGAAATGGGAATGCTTGATATAAACGAAGGGTGGGAAAAACAATCAAAACTGGATAAAAATACAGTCGATGAGTTATATCATGCGAAACTTGTGGACAAAAACGTTTCACAGGGACTTGTACGCCTGTCAGAACGCGGTGTTGGTGCAGTGTTATTTGGGCTTCAGAGTGCAGACAAAATTTCTGATATGCTATGAAAGGAGTTGACAGCATGAAAAATAAGGTTTTGTACTCCTTACCTTGTCTTATAACTCGCTGTAAAACCTATAAATAAAAAGTTTTAGGAAAATAAAGCCTTATTCCTATTTCTTTTTGCCTTATTCCTCTGTTAAACCGCCAATTTTACTTACTTTTTCAGGACAGCGCATAAAAGAGATAATAGTGGTTCCTTTTCATAGGACAGCTTTGAAAGAAAAACAAGGTTTTTTAGACAATTTTTAAAATGGATTGATTTTTGCGCATCATCGTGACAAAGCAAAAAAAGTAGAGTTAATCCTGCGAACAGGATTCACATTGTCTTTCAATTTCTATTATAAGCAATCTTTCGAAATCTGCGAAATCAAGATGATCCGCACCGTAAATTGATTCAATTTTTCTCATACAATATATAATAATTCGTATAATGATATAAATCTCGGCGTAGGCGCAAATTTTGCCGTTTTTTATCGGATATCTCAAGAATTGATGCGGGGTAAGAGGTATCTCAAAAATGTGTACTTTTTTGTACGAGTTATACACAATAGTCTTTTTTCAAAAATTGCCTTCACAAAAATCAGTTTTTTCTTTTCACAAAATAGAGATCACAGAAATTTATATTTATAAATTTTTGTTGGATGTTGAGTACAAATTGAGATCAAAAAGCAAATAATTGAGAAGAAATGCTGAGATGGCGGAAAGGTTACGCAGTGGATTGCAGATCCATTAATCCCGGTTCGAGTCCGGGTCTTAGCTTAAAGATTCTTCTGCAAAAATAAACATTATATGCGCCTCATTTTTTCTTATCTCAGTTCATTTTCGAAGACTACTCTAAAAGTCTAAGCCTCAGATTGAAATTCCTCTCATGTTATCAAATTATTAAAAATATTTTCTTGTCGATCTAAATATTCCTTTTAATCACTTATCCTTCTTTTTGCGTTTTCCTTAAGGTTCATATCCTGAATATATTATATTAACACCGTTAACAATATAAATTTGTAAAGCAAATTAACTGTAAGACAAGAACTGAGGTTACATAAAGAGAAAATATGCAAACCGATCACATTGAACCTGAAAAACCCAAGGAAACTGGTAAAAATCGTCCCACAGGTGAGACAGGGAACTGAAATTATGGGCCCTTAATGAAGGTATTGGATATGGATGAGACGAAAGTAAATGCAGGAGAAAAACGATTTGATGACAGTAACAAGAAAAGCTTTGCTTTCGATGTTCTGACACTTACAGGCGGGACAACCTTTGCTCAAATTCTTACTATTCTATCAGTTCCTGTTTTAACCCACTTATACCAGCCTGAAAATTTTGGGCTATGGGCTCTATATAGTTCTATCACCAGCATTATCAGTGTCATAATATGCATGCGATATGAGCACTCCATCATGTTGCCTGAATCTGACGAGGACGCCGTAAATCTCTTAGGAGTGAGTTTTCTCGCAATAGGAATTGTAACCATCTTAACTCTGTCAATAATATGGTTTTTGAAAGATCTTATTATTGATTTTTTGAATTCTCCTCAAATAGGAGATTACCTCTGGCTTGTACCTCCATTTGTTCTTGTTAATGGAATATTTCTTGCCTTGAATGGCTGGAATTCAAGGACTAAACTTTTCAAGAGATTATCCATTTCAAGAATATCGAGTTCTTTTTCGACCATTGCAACACAGATAATCATAGGAATAATTGACAAAAAGAGCTCAAGTGGTCTGATAACCGGCAGTCTTACCGGGCAATCTGTCGCAACGTTTATACTTGCGGGGCAGATCTGGAGAGATGATAGAAACCTGATCAGAAAAAGCCTCGACTGGAAGAAAATGTATGAAATACTTAAAAGGTATAGTAAATTTCCACTGGTAGACTCCTTTTCCGCCCTTATGAATTCAATCTCATGGCAACTTCCAGCTTTCCTTCTCGCAGCCTTTTTTTCTCCTGCAATCGTCGGTTTTTATTCCCTTGGATTTAGACTTCTTCAGATTCCAATGAGTTTGATTGGCAGTTCGATTTCACAGGTATTTTTCCAGAGGGCATCAAGAGCCTCATCCAGTGGAACTCTCTCTTCTCTTGTGGAAAATATATTCAAATTCCTTGTAATAATTGGTATGTTTCCAATACTAGTTCTGACAATTGTAGGAAGCGACGTTTTTACTGTAATTTTCGGAGAAGCCTGGGCAGAAGCAGGGGTTTATACCCAGATCCTTGGGTTTTGGGCTTTCGTCTGGTTCATATCATCTCCACTAGACGGAATATATCTTGTAGTTGAAAAGTATGATTTTGGTTTTTGTTTCAATTTTATTAACCTGGCTACACGTTTTCTTTCACTTATTATCGGAGGTTGGTTAGGAAGCGCACGTATAGCACTTATTCTTTTTTCAATCTCAGGAATTGTGGTATATGGCTACCTTTGCCTGAAGATGATGTCTTATTCCGGAGTAAAGATTTCAAGAGCTCTGCAAATCGTATTTTCAAATTTTATTCTTTTTATTCCTGCAGGAATTATTCTTGTTTCCCTGAAAATCAGAGAAACGAACCCGATTCTGATTGTTGTCTTTTCCGGCGTGATTATCGGTATTTATTATCTTTATATTTTGAAAACCGATACAAATGTGAAAAAAATACTGAAAGAATTTCGAGCCTGATGAACTGGCTCAAAACAATCAAAGTTGCGCTGGCATACTTCGTAACAAGCTGCGAAGTATTCGAATGAAATAAAATATGTGCTTTTATACCTCTCAAAACTCTTGTACGAACCTTTTTTACCCAGAGTATCCCAAAAGGCACATAAACAGAATAAAAGTACCCGATTAATCCGGCTATGATAAGTCAAAATACAAGTATTTTTGGCTCTACATAGTATTTCTTTGGGTATATAAAAGAGAAGTTAAGTTACAAAATACAGATTAAAATTATTGCAAATAAAAAAAAGAGAATAATAAAAAACAAAAAAATTATGGTCATGTGCCAGAAATAAGCATTGTGCTCAGCTCTTCTGCCAGCGTGACTGCACCTCTATATCCTGAATAGCCTTTCGAAAGTACTACCTGGTCATATAGCGGGAACGTAAGAGGAAACGTCGATATTCCGTATTTTTTGCCTTCTATCTTATCGTTTGTGCTCCCGAAAATCACATTGGGTTTATTTTCTTTAATATTCTCCCATATTTTGTAATTGTCAGACTCAAACAATACCGTCGGCTCCAGGTCATAATCAAGCTTCGAAATGTTCTCTCTTATCGGCTCTCTTAGATCCTCCTCTGGCTGGTCTGTGACAGCTATTAATCCCGGAGTCAGGCTAAGGTCATTTGCAAGAAACTTTGTTATCCCCACAGCATATCCGGAGTCGGCTATTACTGCAAATTCCTTATTGGATAATGCGAAAACGTGCGCCTCTGTGAACTTAAGGAGGTACTTCCAGAATGTATTTTCCTCCTCTTCAATGACCTTTTCTACTTTTTCAAGATCCAGATGCAATGCTCTTGCTACTTCTCTCAGAAAATTGCTGGTCTCGGAACCGATAGGCAGTGGATATACAAGGTAAGACACACCGAACTTCTGCTTAAAGTGCTCGGCCACGGAGATGCCGGTGTTTGGAGAAAGCACAATATTTAGCTCCACCTTTGAAGCATTCCTTATTTTTTCCACAGTGTCGCCATTTCCTGATAAATTTACCTTAAGGCCGATCCTTTGCAACAGGCGAACTATCTCGTTGATATTACCCTGCCAGAAAGCATCCATTAGAGGCACGATGCCTAGGAGGTTAACAACTCCCTTTGTTCTTTTTTTCGATCGGACCGTAAGCTGGTCAATCATCGATTTATAAGCGATATCGTATCCCCTATATGTATCACCTTTAAACCCTGAAGTCTCTGCAAATATCACGGGCTTTTCGCTGCCTGAAAACTCATTAACAACTGCCCTTATGTCGTCGCCTATAAGTCCGACCGTACAGCCTGATATTACGAAATAAATATCAGCATCGATAATTTCCAGTGTGGTCTTAATCTGTTCCCGCAAACGTTCCTCTCCTCCGAAGACCACCTGCTTTTCAAGCGTATTTGTCGAGGGCATTGCGTAGCCGCACGCGTAACCCTCATACTGATAACCATGACCCAGGTTACCGGTAAATAATGCCATTCCGCATCCTGGGCCGGCATGTATAATGGGAACTGCCCTGTGAATGGAATTTACCAGATCCAGAGCTCCTCCAAGAGCACATGTTACCCTTGGTGCATCAATGTAGCTCATTTGTTATCACCTATATATTTAAAGGGACTTTGCGAATACCAGCTCTCACGGTATGGTAGATTTACTCTTGCTGAAATCTTTCTAGCATAAGCCGGATTTCTTAAAGACCTTACAAGTTCCTTGCCAAAGCTTATCGCGCCTTCATATCCAACATACAGGGTACCTGGAAGCACAGGCGCAACCGGAATTCCCTGCCGGATACCAGTACTGCAGTACTCGATACCGCCCACCAGAACGTCAGGTTTTTCTTTTGCCAGAAGGTTCACCCACTCAAAATGCTGGAAATTACCTATCTGTAAAGTGAATTCTTTTTTGCTGCGGCGGTTGAGGTTTTCAAGAGGTTCGAGACCATACACATCGCTGTATTCCAGACCTGTGCTGACAGCAGTTTCCATTCCAAATTCCTCTATCAGGCTCTGGATAGCCAGAGTTCTTGCTAAATTAAAGCCGACAAAAGCTCTTTTGCCTTCAAGCTTTGACCTTATTTCCCTGAGTATCGGCGCAGTTCTGGCTTCTTCTTCCTCGATTACCTTTTCAATCTCTTTTTCCTTGCCGAATAGTTTTGCAGTTTCCCTCAGCCACCAGTTAGTAAACTCAATTCCAACAGGCATTGGGGGCTCAACATAAGGTATGTCATATTTCTTCTCCATGTTTATCAGGAAAAGATTGCTCATCAGGTTACAGAGAGTACTCGCACCTGTAACTTCGGACGCACTCTTAATGTTAGCCACATCTGTAAATAAGGGGAAATACTGGACCTTAATCCCGGCTTTAGCCAGGAGGCGTTCGATTTCAAGCTCATTAACGTGGGATATCGTAAGAGGATTAACTACAAGCAGCGTATCTTTTTTCTTTTCCTTTGGAGGCTCTATGGCTCGCATAAGTGCTACAAGGAAAGTATCATATCCTGTGGCGACAGCTCCGGATCTGAACCCTTCGCACTGCATCGGTATGATGATTCCTTTAACCTTCGGCTGTACTCTATTAATGACAGCTTCGATATCGTCACCTATTATCCCGGCGGCGCAGGACGATATCACTGTGATGAGCTCCGGATGATATCTGTTTTCGGCTTCCAGGATAGCTTTCTCGAGCTCGTCTACTCCGCCATAAACAACTTCATGCTCCCCAAAATTAGTTGATATGGTTTTGACAGTGTCCGACGATTGCCCTCGAATTGCTCTTTCCGTTTTATGGATGAGCAGCACTCCAGGTATCATGGATGAGCAGCCTACCGGGGAATGCGCTATGACAACGTTATCATTAATCATAGCCGCATTTAAAAGGGGCATCATTTCATCGCAGGCTGATGCCTGTGAAAAGCTTCTTTCTCTGTTCTTCAGGCAGCCTTTTCTCGAGCACCGCACCAGATCTTTTCCGCTCCCTCCAAATGCGCATACCGTGCCGAGACGCTCTTCGCGAGTTGGAACAAGGAGTTCTGATTTACTTTTGATCATTTGTTTTTCTCCTTAATTCCCGCTGGAGATCTCCGCTTCCTGTGCCAGATAGTTGAGCCTGCAGCCCTGAGAGATCTCGTCCTTCTGTCCCAATAAACTGTCAGACCATCTTTCGGCCCATCCCTTTAATTGTTCAGGCTCCAGAGGTGAAGGCACGTACTTTTTCCTGTTATTGATAATGGTTTTTGCCAGTTTTCGATACACAGTAGCCTGTTCTGAATCCGGATCAGCCTCTATGACGGTCTTTCCCAATAGCTCGGCTCTGGTCACAGATAATGATCTGGGAACGAACTGTGCAATTGTTGTGCCGGTATTATTGCTGAAGTCTTTTACAATGTCTTTCTGGATAGTTTGATTGATCGAATTGGCGATTATTCCGCTAAATAGGGCGCCACCACTCGTTGCGTACTTCTTGATCCCCTTGAAAAGATTGTTAGCAGCATAGATGGCCATAAAATCAGACGATGAAACAGTATACACCTGCTCAGCGATACCTTCACGGATAGGCATAGCGAAACCCCCACACACTACGTCCCCCAGCACGTCATAGATAACAACATCCGGTTTATAGTCCTCGAAGACGTTCCGGGATGCGAGCAGTTCAATAGCAGTGATGATACCTCTTCCCGCGCACCCCACTCCGGGCTCCGGACCTCCTGCCTCGACACAGAGTATATCGTTAAATCCGCTGTGAACTATTTCATCAATCTCAACTTTCCGTTTTGTGCGCAGTGTGTCGAGTATTGTTGGGATAAACGTTCCTCCGCGCAGAGTATTTGTGGAATCGCTTTTCGGGTCGCACCCGATCTGCATGACATGATATCCCTGTTCGGAAAGGGCAGCACTGATATTTGATGCTGTGGTCGATTTACCAATGCCGCCTTTACCGTAAATGGCAATATTCCTGGTCTTGGTCATATTATCACCCGGTTAATCAAGATATGCTATCGACCCATCAGGCAAGAACAGAGCATTAAATGACTTCCTGGATTCGGGAAGCGCATGACTTCATGTATACAGGGCAGCTGTTCTTACTGGTAAGGATCGATACGCTTTTACCAGATATTGTAAAGCGTGAATTGTTAAATATGGTCGGAAATGAGCAAAAACGACCATATTAATCAGATAATTCAAAAAAACAGGCAATAATTGCTTGAATAATACAGATTTCCAACACTGCAAAATATAAGTCTCAATTCCCTTAACTAACCTGTATAATAAAACTTTTATTGAGGATTATTTTACCTTAATCTGCACTTATATATACTGCGATAACAATACGCCGGCAAAGGAATTTTTCCGGGAAGCCCGGGGAGAAAATATCGTTTTCTATGGTAATAAGCCTTAAAATCCGAATTATCGCTTTTATAACGGCATGTGTTTTGATTTTCGGAATAGGAGTGGGATATGCATTCCTGCACTCAGATGGAACCTCGAAAAACCTGCCACTATTGAATATGGCAGGACAGGAGATTACTATCAACGAGTACAGGGATGCTGCAGACCCTGACTTTGATACCCTTATCATGTTTCTGTCGGAAGATACTACAGAGATTAAGGACTATGTGTATCCTGTTTACACATGTGGAGATTTTGCTTCACGCCTCCATGATAGCGCTGAAAAACGCGGCATAAGGTGTGGTATTGTCGGGGTAAAGTTCAAAATCGTTTATGAAGAGAACAGATCGGAAATATTGAACAATGGTTCCCGTTATCCGCCTGCTTACTCCAGCTATGATACCTGCAGAGGACACGCTTTCAATGCCTTTAACACGACCGATAGGGGGATAGTTTATGTGGATTCTACAGGCATCACAGTTGAAGAAAAAGAGATGGGAAATAAACCCTGTGATATGATAGTCTATGCCAGAGAAGATGAGGAACTCGGAGAAATACGGGTAGACCAGGCGGAAAGTCTCGATTATTCTTATTATAAACTTAAGGAAGGACAATACCTGAGATACCGCAGTACTGTTGATAACTATAATTACGCTGCCGAGATCTTAAACCGGGAGATCAGGGCAAATAGTATCAACGCCAGCACTGCGATAAATACAAAAAGAGAACTTGAAGCTATGAGGTTAAATCTGGAACAACGCGAAGAATATAAATGGATCATTGCAGGAAAAATGGGCGTTATCGACCATCTTCAGGTATTCTGGTAGTGTTAGTAATTATCTTTTCTCGGTTATGTCTGTGAGTTATTGACCAGTCCCGAAAAAGCAAATATATCCCTTGCATGCAAGGAAAATGCAGAGAGACTCTTCTGCTTATTTTTTTCAATAACTCACACCCACTACCCTTTTCTCTTTGTTGAGATTTTTGCCGGCAATTCGGATCCGGGGAGTTTTCAAAACCTCTAAGCTTAACACCCATAAATTGCAATAACGCTGAACAACCTCTCAGGACTCTATGAACTATGAGAGATTACGAAGCATTACCACTTTATCAGCGTGATCTGGAGGCTACCTGAGTTTCATTCTGTTGTCTCGGAACCTATGTACTTCTCCGGATTCGCGTCGAATTCCTCCTTGCAGGAAAGAGCGCAGAAATAGTACGTTGTTCCTTTATACTCACTCTTGAATTCTGCTGTTCTTTTATCAATTTCCATTTTACAAACTACATCTACTACATTTGATGACGCAGAATCCGTATCATTGGTTGTTTCTGGCGTTACTTGTTCAGAAGCTTCCTCAGTTTCATTTTCTGTAGTATTGGAACTATTTCCTGCAGTGTTGGAATCGTTTTCTGTTGTATTGGAACTGTTTCCTGTTGTATTGGAACTATTTCCTGTTGTGTTGAAACTATTTCCTGTTGTCTCGGAACCTATGTACTTCTCAGGGTTCGCATCGAATTCATTTTTACAGGAAAGAGCGCAGAAATAGTAGGTTGTTCCCTTATACTCACTCTTGAATTCTGCTGTTCTCCTATCAATTTCCATTTTACAAACTACATCTACTACAGTTGATAACGCAGAATCCGTATTATTAGTTGCTTCTGGCGTTACTTGTTCAGAAGCTTCCTGAGTCTGATTTTCTGTTATCTCGGAATTATTTTCTGCGGTCTCGGGATTTATGTACTTCTCTGGATTCTCGTCGAATTCCTTCTTACAGGAAGCAGAGCAGAAATAATACGTTGTTCCTTTATACTCACTCTTGAATTCTGCTGTTCTTCTATCTATTTCCATTTTGCAAACTACATCTACTACAGTTGATGACGTAGAAGCTGTACAATTTTTAGCTGCTGATGTTTCTTGTTCAGAAGCTTCCTCAGTTTCATTTTCTGTAGTCTTGCAATTTTTCTGAGTTTCATCTTCTGTGGTCTCTGAATTATTTTCTGTTGTCTCGGAACTTATGTACTTCTCTGGATTCGCATCGAATTTATTCTTACAGTAAGCAGAGCAGAAATAATACGTTGTTCCTTTATACTCACTCTTGAATTCTGCTGTTCTCCTATCAATTTCCATTTTACAAACTACATCTACTACAGTTGATAATGCAGAAGCTGTACAATTTTTAGCTGCTGATGTTTCTTGTTCAGAAGCTTCCTCAGTTTCATTTTCTGCGATCTCTGAATTATTTTCTGCAGTCTCGGAACTTATGTATTTCTCTGGATTCGCATCGAATTCATTTTTACATGAAAGAGCGCAGAAATAATACATTGTTCCTTTATACTCACTTGTGAATTCTGCTGTTCCTTTATCGATTGTCATCCCGCAAATTACATCTACTACGCTTGATGACGTAGAATCCGCATTGTTTGCAGCTACTGATGTTACCTGTTCAGAAGCTTCCGAAGTTTCATCTTCTGTTGTCTCGGAACTTATGTACTTCTCCGGATTCGCATCGAATTCATTTTTACATGAAAGAGCACAGAAATAATAAGTCGTTCCTTTGTACTCACTTGTGAATTCTGCTGTTCCTTTATCGATTGTCATCCCGCAAATTACATCTACTACACTTGATGACGTAGAATCTGTACTATCCGTTATTGATGACATTACCTGTTCTGAAGCTGCCTGAAGTTCATTTTCTGTTATCTCGGAATTTATGTATTTTTCTGGATTTGTGTCGAACTCCTTCTTACAGGAAAGAGCGCAGAAATAATACATCGTTCCCCTATACTTACTTGTGAATTCTGCTGTTCTTTTATCTATTTTCATTTTGCAGACTACGTCTACTACAGTTGATGACGTTAAATCCGTATTCTCCTTTTCTAAAGGCGTTACTGAAGGTGCAGATTTCGCTACAGATGTTGTTGATACTGCCGCAGTTGTTACTTGCCCTGAAGCCTTCTGGGTTTCATTTCCTGCAACCTGTGCCTTTTCGAAACAACCGGCTGTGGAGACAACGGCAACAACGGCAAGAAGGATTGCCATGATTTTTAGAATTTTCATAAATAAAACCTTGAAGTTCGCTTCTGTTTACATTCAATAAAAACAAAATTACGAGATATAACTCAAAATCGAACCGGAATCAAAAATATCTGCAGCCCTTGAGTATCCTTTCCATTATCTCAACATTCAGTTGTTGTTTTGAACCATTGATGAAAAACCTGCACGGTGAGAAAAAAGGAGAAGCAGAGCGCAAGTATGTGGATTTTCTGAATAAACATCGACTTATTATTGATGAGTCCCCAAATTTTTAAAGGAAAAAAGGCATGCTCTCAAAGACCTTTTGCCTCCAAGAGCCTTAAGTTTTTTCAGCCATCCTCTGGTACAAATGTAGAATATGAAAAAACTATTTTTCCTTTATTTCACCTTCAGGACTGCAGAAATTATGTGATTTCCTGATTCTCGTCAATTTTCTTCTTACAGGAAAGATTCCGGATTCGCGTCGAATGTCTCCTTACAGGAAGCAGAGCAGAAATAATACGTTTTACCATTATACACACTTGTGAATTTTGCTGTACTTTTATTGACTGTCATATGGCAAACTGGATCTACTGCAGTTGATGTAGTTGTAGCAGTGTAACTTGCTGATTCGTCAACTGCACTGTTTCCTGCAGCGTCCGAAGCAGTAACAGAAATTGTATGAGTACCTTCAATAGCAGTTATGTCCCCTTTCCATATGTTTCCACCTGTATTTACAAGAGAAACTCCAGAAGTTGTAACTGAACTAACTCCAACATTGTCAGTTACATCAACAGTTACAGTGATTGAATCACCAGTTTCAGGTGTAGTACTGCTTAAACTGACTGAGTTAATTAAAGGTGCTGTCTTGTCCGAAGTTGTAGCAGTGTAACTTACAGACTCGTCAACACCAGCATTTCCCGAGTTGTCATAAGCAGAAACCGACACTGTGTGAGTTCCTTCCTCTGCAACAATACTTCCTCCCCATATGTTTCCACCTGTATTCACCAGTGAAACACCGGAGGCTGTAACTGAATTAACCCCAACATTGTCAGTTACATCAACAGTTACTGTGATTGAATTACCAGTTTCAGGTGTACTATCGCTTAAAGTTACTGAGTTAATTACAGGAGCTGTCTTGTCCGAAGTTGTTGCAGTGTAACTTGCCGATTCATCGATTGCAGTATTCCCTGCAACGTCGGAAGCAGAAACCGAAACGGCGTGAGTTCCTTCCTCTGCAACAATACTTCCTTCCCATATGTTTTCTCCCTTGTTTACAAGAGAAACTCCAGAGGCTTTAACTGAACTAACTCCAACATTGTCAGTTACATCAACAGTTACAGTGATTGAATCACCAGTTTCAGGTGCAGTATTGCTTAAAATGACTGAGTTAATTACAGGTGCTTCCTTATCAGGAGTCGTTGCTGTGTAAACGGTTATATAATTATGTTTCCTTATTTTGTTGGTACCTCCAGCATTCTTAACCGTCAGGCTAACAGTGTATTTTCCGGCTTTACTGTAAGTATGTACAGGGTTTTCAGCTGTTGAGTATTTTCCATCTCCGAAACTCCATTTCCATGAAGTTGGTGTTCCTGTACTCTCGTCAGTAAACTGAACTTCCAGTTGAGCATTTCCTGACGTAGGAGACGCTGAAAAAGCGGCTAACGGGGCTTTAATGGCTTTTGCTTTTGTATGATCTGTCGCGGGGGCTGCAAGTGCAGTTGCCGACAATAATATTATGCTGATTAATACAAGGGACATTTTTTGGTTTGGATTCATATAATCTCCTTCATTTGTAGTTTTCAATTTAGATTCAGCATTCAGAAAGTATTTTGTAAGCAATTCGGAGGATTTTTTTAGAGAATTTCTGGAGACTTCAAGGACAAAAAGATCTTGAAGTGCTTTCCGTACTCCTATACCCCTGGAAATTCTTTAGATACGAAATCGTATTCAAGAGAATCTGATGGCCGAAGAGAAAGCCATCATTTGAAACTATTCTTACCAGGCATCCTGAAATTCTTTTATGCATAGGTCTCTCGGATTGATCTGTCCTGGTTTCAGGGTGCTTTCTGCCACAAGCTAATCTACCCAGACTATCAATTGCCCAAGTACATCTGATCATGGATAGGCGCCGGTAATATATGAAAATAGATTTATCAGCAATTATGGTCTCAATTATTTGTTTTTTTGATAAATTGAGGCAAAATTCTATTTAATCAGCTATTTAGTGCTTTAGCTCAAGCTTTTTTTACAAAAACAGCTCAATTATAAGATTTAGGCCTTGTAGAAATTCTAAATTATTCGGATATTATAAAAAAGGTTACAAATAAAGTGCTTCTTCCATTTACCCCCACAAAAATGGAGGAGCACATAAATCCCTCAGGCTATTAATCCAAACAGAGAAACCTTAAGTATCGAGAGGGGCTGACTGACTGAATGTGCAGATACTTTTGCTTTCTGCTTTATATAGCCCACAGATTATGAGGATACTTCCTAGAAGCATATACGCTGTAAAAGATTCTCCAAGTAGTATAGCCCCAAGAAAAACACCTGAAAGTGGAGTGGCATAAATCGTCATAGCTACTGTCGAGGCCGATAATTTCTCCAAGCTGAAATTATACACCAGAAAGGCGATCAAGGAACAGCATATTGTCAGAAATCCCAGGGATACCCAGGTAAGCAGTGTAAATTCAAGCATGGGAGTATGCGGAGACGTCAAGTAGAAAGGCAGGAACTCTATTGATGCGAACAGAAAAACATAGCTCAATACTGTAAGGGCAGAATATTTTTCGCTGATCTTCTTACCCATGACGGTATATAATGCCCAAAAAAAGGCCGATGTCAGAGCAATAATATCTCCTTTCAATTGTGCGGAGAACTCAAATCTGCAGTTTGTAGTTATTAATGCCAGCCCCGCAAATGCGATGATAGCACCGATTATTTTATCCTTCGAGGGCTTTTCCCCTGTAATCACAACGGACAGTAACATTACTGCGAAAGTGGACAGGCTGGATATCATTGTGAAATTGGTGACTGTTGTATGTTCCAGCGACCACGCCTGAAGGAAAAGTGAAGCTGAGATGCCGATCGTGGCAAGAAATGCCATATATGGCACATCTTTTAAATCAATAGAAAGTCCCTGTTTACCCTTCAATAATAAAGTTGCTGCGATTATCATAGGTGTTGACAGGACGAACCTGAGCGTTACAATATCCAGGGTGTCCAGCTGGGCATATGCTCCCTTAGCAGCAACAGCGGAAGCTCCCCAGAAGATATTTATGATTATCAGGCTGGCAATGAGCCATGAAAGGCTCCTGCCCTTAGTATTCATCTGTTTTTCAAACATAATATCAAAAAATAATTGATGGCCGGAAGAGAAGAGCCATCATTTGAAACTATTCTTACCAGGAATCCTGGAACTCTTTTGTATACAGGTCGTCTGGCTTGATCTGTCCTGGCTGAAGGGTGCCGTCGGCCACAAGCTGGTCGATCCAGACCTGCAACTGCGTTTCATTAACAGCACCGCTACTGCTGTAATAGTGTGCAGCTGCTTCGTCCAGACCGATCGCTTTTGCAGTTATAATGGCAGCTTCATCTCGATTATTGTTGGACCAGACTTCAGTGGTCTTATAACCCTTGATGAATTTCCTTACTGTTTCCGGGTGTTCCTTAATGAAATCTTCAGTAAAGCAAAGCAAAGTGTTACCGCCTGCGCTGCCGAAAGCTTCCTGGCTTGTGGTCAAAACCCTGACACCACCGTGTTTTTCCGCCGCAAAGTAGAACGGGGGATGCAGCACTGCAACATCAATCAAGCCCTGCCTCAGTGCCTGTTCCTGCTGCGGGTCGGGTATCACAACATACTCAAAGTCATCTTTAGAGAGCCCATTATCCTTGAACCACTTATTGTTCTGTGTATCAGCGCAGATACCAAGCGCAGTTACGGCTATCTTGGGCTTATGGCCCAGCTTCTCCTCGTTCAGATCCGAAACACTCTTGATACTGCTGTTTTCCAGAACTAGCCAGTGCATGTGGGTCTTACTCAGGTTACCATCCGGCGGCTCATCCCCACTTTGGGCAACTGCAATCACAGGTACTCCGGCCAGTCTCAGGTTGATAAGATCCTGCGGATCGGCATCAAGCACATCTATCTGCCCGCTTACGAAGGCATTGTTTCTCTGAGTAGATGCAATCTCGCCTACATCAACAAATTTCACGCCGGATTCGTTGAAGAAACCTTTCTGTACACCTACGACCCATGGCGTTATAGTACAATCCTTATTGACACTGGCCTTTAACTTATATTCCTCGTTGTCCGCCTGTTTATTTCCGCTATTCAAAAATATGAAACCTGCAGCCACAATAATAATTAGTGACAGTACGGCCACTGCCACTAATACCGACTTATTTTTAGTTTTTTTATGATTAACATCACCCATTTTATACCTCCAGAAGTTTTTAAGATATTGATCATCACTACCATCAAGATTAGATCACAATAGACTCCTTCCACTTCACTGAGCGCTTTTCCAGCTCCAGCATAACATAGTTTATAACGATACCAAGCAGAGCGACCGTGACTATGCCGGCATACATCTTCGGGATCTGGAATGTGCCCTGTGCCTTGATTATCATGAACCCAAGACCGGAATGTGCACCAATCATCTCCGAGCCTATGAGCATGAAAAATGCGAACCCGGCACCCATACGTATGCCTGTGAAAACTGTTGGCAACGATGCAGGAAGCAGCACCTTCCAGAACATTTCCAGCTTACTCAGTCCTGCCGTCCTTGCCATTTTTATCAGTACAGGATCAACATTCTTGATGCCGGTAACAGTGTTGAAAAGTATTGGCCACTGGCATACCCAGTAGATAATAGCGATTTTTGAGATCTCGCCAATGCCCAGAAGTGCCATAAAGACAGGGAATAGCGTAAATGGGTTAGCCTGGCCCAGAACCTGCAATAAAGGATTGACTGATGTTTCGAATTCCTTAAACCATCCCCCAAGAAGAAATCCCAGAGGCAATGCTACCAGAAGAGCTAACCCGAAACCTGTAAACACCCTTATCAGACTTGCTATGGTATGTGTTGTCAACTCTCCGGATAAAATCAGATCCACCATTGAGGAGAAAATTACTGATGGTGGGGATATGAACAATATATTTACCAATCCGACCCTGGGAGCTATTTCCCATATAAGCAGGAATATGATGATAGCTATAGATCGCTGAAAATATGACTTAAGGAGGTCAACAACATCGAAAGCTGAGGACCTGTGGGTCGTCTCTGAGCTGGCATTGCTTTCCATTAGATCACTTCGACCTTGCGTCTAAAGGTATCGACAGGACAGGGGCTTTTTTAATGCTTCTTGAATCTGCAGGAGTGCAGTCCTCAATCGAGCATTTGCTGTATTTCTGTGCCTTGACCACTTCTTCCTTTAAAAGCTCCCATAGTTTATGTCTGGTCTCGATGAATTCACGGGTTATCCTTACATCATTCGATAACCGGCTTTTTTGAGGAATTGGGATATCAATAATAGTTTTAATGACCCCGGGCCTGGCAGTCATGACTGCAACCCTGTCAGCAAGAAATACTGCTTCGTCGATACTGTGAGTTATGAAAAGTACGGTCTTTTGTGTCTGATCCCTTATCTTTAAAAGATCTATTTGCATGATCTCCCTGGTCTGGGCATCAAGGGCTGCGAACGGCTCGTCCATCAAAAGTATTTCCGGATTTATGGCGAGAGCCCTGGCAATTGCGACCCTCTGTTTCATGCCTCCGCTCAACTCATACGGAAATCTGTCTTCAAAACCCGTTAACCCAACAAGTGAGAGGTATTTTCTTGCTATTTCTTCCCTGGCGCTTTTTTCGACCTTTTTTGCCTCAAGCAGAAAAGAAACATTATTCAGGGTGGTCCTCCACGGGAAGAGTGCCGGCTGTTGAAAAACAATCGCTCTGTCAAGTCCAGGGCCTTCAACCGGCTTGCCGTCAATCAGTATTTTCCCCTCATCAGGCTCTGTGAGTCCGCCGATAAGGTCAAGAAATGTGGATTTCCCACATCCGCTTGGTCCGAGAATAACAAAGAACTCACCAGCTTGAATGTTAAGATTCACACCGTCCAGCGCATAAAACTTTGATGTGAAAGCATCTCCTTTGTTGGAGGTTTTTGCATTCCGGATTTTGAATGTTTTTTTAACATTTATTGCTTCAATATTATTCATTATATCAACTACCGACGTGTCTTTGATCAGGGATTAGGTGTCGGTAATATATGAGAATAGATTTCTGAGCAATAATGGTCTCAATCGTTTGTTTTTCAGGTGAATTGAGGCAAAGCCAATTTAAACAAACGTATACTGTGTTTAAAATCCTGATTTGATTTTTTAAAAAACAATTTATTTGCCGTCAAAAAATTTCTTCTCTGAAAAAACATATCGATAACAATTAAAAAATATTTACATAACTTGAATCATCAGAAAAAAAGGAGGTGAAGTTAAATGAGCTTAATCAACAACAACAGTAGGAGAATAATGATCCTATAGGACGTGAAGCCCAGGAATGGGCCGATATTCGACGCTTTAACCCTCTTATCATGTTTCTACCTGCTTTAATTCACTTTTCCTTCTGTTTTACATCTCTTTTGTTAGACAATTAATAGTAACACTTGCTAATACTTGAATCTATTTTTTGAGGTAAAATCTGCCTGAATAAATTTTCTTTGCTTGTTTCTAATCCACAAAATAATGAGATTTTATGGAAGTTACATTCTACGTCTCCTGCCTCGAAAAAACTACTAACGTGTCGAATACCTTGAGACAAGAATATTCGTTGCAGTACCTCTTCAATGCAGTTCTTTTCCATTTTTACCGGTTTTTGTCCCTGGAATCTCAGAGTAGCGATGGGTTGAGCATGCCAAAGATCATCGCGATGTGGGCAACGACAAGGAACCCGATAAGTAACAGGAAGTGCAGTTTCATTTTTGAATCCTGTTCCTTATTTTTCGCGATCACTCCCAGTTCAAGGAGTGCAATTCCGAAGAGAAAGACTACTCCACTCAGGTAGGACCCTACAGCAAGAATGTCGCTGTAACCTCTCCATTCAATATTCGGCACCACCATCGTCATGAGGTATGTAAAGATGCCGAGGAAATAAAATCCTAAAGCAATGCCAACGATTTTATTGAACTGGCGGAGGGGGCCGTCATAAAGACGTCCGAAAGTTACGAAGAATTCCGTTGCCGTCAGCGTTTCGGCAAGGATCACTGGAATTGCCATAAATATCAGCAAATTCCATGGCTGATTGGTTGCAAGCAGTTCCATATAATGGGTCATGTTCATGTTCATGGCAGTTGTTGCTGCCTGAGTAACCATTTCCTGCATTTTTATATCTCCACCGGAGATTATTGTTCTTTACCCCGGTTACAAGAGAAATAATTTTGCAGTTTAAACCTGTTCTCACCAATCTATCTATTAATGGATAATTCGGTAACGAGAACGATTAGATATTTATTACATTAAAATAATATTAATGTGTATTGCGCTCAGCAAATTTTCCCTCGCAGATCATTGCCGGTAAGCTAATTGATATATACTTAATTTTCAGAGTACTAACCTATGGCTTGGATCAGGAAGACTGTATGTGCTGGCATAGTACTTGTTCTTACCATTGCAGCATCACCATTTTCGGTCCTCTCATTACCGGCGGGTTTGTCTATGTTTTCGATGCATACCGGTCCTGAACGCTGTGAAACCGGGATGAATTGTATGGTTAACTGCCAGACGCTGGCTCAGGTGAACTCCAGATCCACACAGGAATCCTTTCCACGGTCATCTTCAGGTCAATCTTCTGCATGCTCATGCAGCAATGCCTCCCAACCGCAAGCGCAAAAAATTGGTATTCAGGGAATGATTGGATTGAATGGCAGGGTCTCAGGTATCCGGAAGATCTATCCGAAGAACGTGCTCGATCACCCTCAGCGAAAGGCAGTGTATGATATCATCATATCAAACCCGGGTATTGATCTGGGGAAAATTGGGAAAGCTCTTGACCTGAACCGGGAAACACTTCGATACCACATTGACTTACTTGTATCATCAAACAAAATCGTCGTGATGAAAGATCATGGTATCATAAGGTACTATGAAAACCATGGAAGATATGGTGCCCTTCAAAGGCGTGTTCTGGCCCATCTCTGGAACCCGACGGCTGAACAAATTCTTTCAATAGTTCTCTTGAACCCGGGCATCACTCAGGGGGATATTGCCAGAAAGCTTGAAGTGGCGTCCCCAACAATTCACTGGTATATGCAAAGGTTCGCTATCGATGGAATCGTCACATTCCGGCGTACGGGTAGGTTCACCAGTTACTTCATTACTCTGGAAGCCCTGCACATATTGACTGATCCTCCCAACATCCGACAAAACCTTCAGTCTGAAGCTTATGCTTAATGATCCTTTTTGTATTAGTTTTCAACTACCCTCGTTTTACAACCATCCAAAACCTGTAAAGCATAAGCCTAAGCCCATTCATTAGAAATCGGCTTACCTGTAAGTATCAAGCACTCTGTCATAAATGTCTTCTATTGCCCTGAGTCCGCCTGTATATCCTGCATATCCGCAGTTAAGCACAAGCCTGTAAAATACCGGCACGCTGATAATAAGCAGATCGGCTCCTATTTCTTTTGCAATATCCCTTTCCCAGCCGCTTCCAAGAATCAATGCCCTGTTTTTATGGTCATCCTTTCTGATTTCCTCATGGATTTTTCCGCCGTCAATAATAAACTCAACCTCTGCAGACCTGAATTCCGAAATTCCAGCAAAATGCTTTCTGATTGATTCACGGAACTCCTCTGGAGTATTATCGACGATAAACTGCTTTGCCGGGAGAATTCCCAGTTCATTTAAGAGAAATTTGGAAAAGCCCATAGCATAGGATGCATCCAATAAAGTATAGAATCTTCTGGGAATTCCATATCTGAATTCAAGCATGAAATTTGAAGTTCTTTCAATATGTGAGTAGAACTTTTCTTCTTCCCTTTTAATAAATTCCTCAACCCGGGTTCTTTCAAGGGATGCAAATTCTCCCACCTTGCGCAGGAATTTAGATGTTTCGTTGCCCCCGATTGGAAGGTAAGGGAAGTGCATATACGGGGTACCGTATTTATTTTCAAGATTTTCAGCAATACCAAGTCCTGCCCATGCACTGATAACCAGATTAAACTCTGCTTCAGGTATCGTTTTCCATTCTTCGATACCCCCAGAATCCTGCCCAAAGAGGATATTGACTTCAAGCCCTATTCCCTCCAGAATTCTCTTCAATTCCTGAAGGTTACCATTCCAGTAAGGGTCCTGATACGGGATTACTGAAAAGACATTAATAAGCCCTTTTTTAGTAGTTTTGCTTCCGAACTTATCGACGTACTGATCAATAATTGCGTTAACAACTTTTTCATGACTAACATAATTGTTGCTTTTAAAACCGCCGGTTTCTGCAAATACAATTGGCCTGCCTGAATTTTGATAATCTGACGTTACTCTGCCCACATCATCTCCTACTATATCTGACGTGCAGCCTGTAAGCACAACATAAAGATCAGCATCTATTACTTTAAAGGAACCTTCAATTACTTCCTTTAAGCGGTTTTCCCCGCCGTAGACAATTTCGGATTCACTTACATTTGTACACGGTATTGTATTCCCGCCTGCATACCCTTCACCCTGCCCTATTAGACAGTTGATCTTGTTGCTACACCCCGGTCCTGCGTGAAGGACGGGGACAGCTCTTTTTATTGCGACTACTGATTGCTGTGCACCAAGGGCACAGGAATATCTCGGTTGCTCAATAAAACTCGACACGTTCATTAACTCCAAGGAAGGAAAATGGATCCTGTTCAAGCCACCATTTTGTGTATGGCATTGTACTGTGTTTCGCAAGATTTGTAACAAATTCTTTATTATCGAGAGTTTCCAGAATTCTTTCGGCGTAGTTCAGGATACCTTGATAGCCAAAGCTGAACTGCTCGTCACCCACAAGCAGGGTAGGAATCCCGAATTTTGCCCCCCACAAAGTAATCCCTCCATGTCTGGCAATCAAAATATCCGGCTTTACCCTGTTCAGGATATTGACCAGTTCATATGCCTGCTTGCTGCATACACTATAATTTTCCACATCTCCGTATGTATCTACACTATGTGCCAGAACATCCGAAGTAATATCTCCATTGTCATAAACAGGATCATGATGAAAAATAGCAGCTCCTCGGACTTCAAGGCCCAGATCCTTAAGCAGTGAAATCAATGCTTGACCGTGAGCGGCTCCTGCAGTAATATAAGCTGTTTTACCTTTTAGCTTTGAACGATATTTTTCTATCTGCGGCAGTACTCTTTCATGTTCCTGTTTTATTATATTTTCAATTTCTTCTTCTCTGTCCAGGACTCTGCCAAGTTCCCTCATCCAGCTGTCAGTTCCTGCAAGCCCGTATGCAGGAGGTGATTTTATTTCCGGTACTCCGTAAATCTGTTCAAGTGCAGCACCAAGATATGTTCCCAGGGTTGGGCAGACCTCAATAGTAGCAGCTGCTTCCGAAATACGCTCGAGCTGGGAAACTGTAGAAAAAGGAACTATATATTCAGCTTCATAACCCAGCTTTTCAAGCAGTTCATCAAAAACATGGCTGCCCCAGAAATTAATGATATTTACTTTGTTGCTTTTTTTCTGAGGCGGTTTCACTATTTTCCTGACTATGGAATGATAAGCAGAATCAAACCCGGTTGTCCATATCTTTGACCTGAACCCTTCGCAGAAGCATGTAACTACCGGTATTCCAAGCTCCTGAGATAAACGGTTTGCAACTGCTTCAACATCATCGCCTATTATTCCAGAAGCACATGATGTTGTTATGAAAATCGCTTCTGGTTTTATCCTGCAAAAAACCTTCCGGATTGTGTCCTCAAGTTTTTGTGTTGCACCAAAAATCGTGTCTTTTTCTTCAATATTTGTATTGAAATATCTCCCTATTGAAGGCGGCAGATTTCTTTCCATCTGCCCAACGCGGTAAACGAAATTAAAAGTAAAAAAATCTCCGGAACAGCCAACAGGTGCATGATTAATGACTGCTGCGTCAGTTATCATTGAGAGCTGGCAAAAAGCATTAAGAGAACTGCAACCCATACATTGGCTAAAGCTTCTTACACTGTCCTTCAGTTTTCCTGAACGGGAGCACTGTACCAGTTTGCAGGCGGTTCCTTCAAATCCGGTAATTGAGCCGAGCCGGACTTCACGTATAACTACCTTTGATTCTTTAAGATTTACTTTGCTCATTCAAAAACTCCTGAATACATGAAACAAAAAGATGTGATGTATCGGAAATTTGAAGGAAAAGAAAGGAGTAACCTACTCCAAATTTTCATATCTGCCTATATGTATCACAATCAGGGATTGGCACCGGTAATATATTAAAGTAGATAAACCAGCATTTATTGTCTCGATCAGCCTTTTTCCGGAAAAATCGAGGCAAAATTTGCTTTTACCGGATAAAATTACCAGGCATTTTTGAACTGGTCTGTGTACAGGTCCGATACATTGTACTCCCCAGGATTAATGAGACCTTGCATTGTCATTTCATCGAGCCAGATCTGCAACTGAGTCTCATTAATGTCTCCTTTATCGCTATAATAATGAGACACAGCACCCCCTTCACAGAGTCCAAGTCTCTCGGCAGTGATATTTCCGGCTTCTTTACGATTATCATTGCACCAGCGCTCTGATTCCTTATATCCTTTAATGAACTTCTCCACTGTTTCAGGATGCGTCTCTATAAAATCCTCCCTGCATATAAGAAGGGTCATTCCTCCTGCCTCACCAAGAGCATCAGAGCTGCTTGCCAGGGATCTTGCATTTAAACGAAGTCGAGAACACCCGTGATATGCAGTCTGCAGGACGGCGATATCTATAATGCCTTCTCTAAGGGCTTGCTGCTGATTCTGTTCAGGTATCACAATATATTCTATTTTGCTTACTGGTATTCCGTATTTTCTTAAAAGCGCGTTCGTCTGCAGGTCGGAACTGCACCCGAGAGCCCCAACTCCAATCTTTATGGTACTGTTACTGTTATTGATGGATTCAAATGATGTAAGATCGCTGTCTCTGCGTACATCCCAGTGAAGGTACTCCTTGTTTTTGTTTCCATCCTCAGGAGATATCCCGCTCTGAGCCACAGCTTTTATTTTTACACCCGACTTGAGCAGATTGACAAGTGTTAAAGGATCAGCATCAAGGACATCGATCTGTCCCAGCGCAAGAGCATAAGACCTCTGTGTAGCTACAGTCTGGCCAACGTCAATATAATCGAGGCCCTGTTCTTTGAAAAAACCTTGCTGGCTTCCGACAAACCAGGGGGTGCCTGTACAATCGTTTGTCACACTGGCTTTTAATGTGTATTTGTTTTTCTCGCCAATTTGACCGAATGCGTAAAACCCACAAACAATAATGCTCGCCAAAATAAGAGCTGCAACTACTGAATAAGTCCACTTAGAACACTTTTTTCCGGTCATTCTTATTAATCCAACCCTTTGGTAAATATGCCAAAATTCCTGATGCGATCCATGACAGATATGTTAACTTTTACATCCTCGTCCACTGTGCTGTTGGAAAAATGGATGATCTCGATTCTTGAACTATTATTATACCAGATGTCTCCGGGATTGAGAACAAGAGCCTCACCGTTGTAATCCAGGTATACTGTACCTTTCCTGTCAACTCTTTTTATGGTTATATTGTCTTTTTTATACGGTAGTTCATATGCTCCGTAAAGGTACATTTCTCCCCCGTGGCAACCCTCTTTCCCTATTCCTTTTCCATTACCTAACATAACCTTAAGACTCTCATTAAGAGGTGGAAACCAGGTCGCTTTCAGGAGGTTCTGGCTGGTGGTGGAATTGTACGTAGGATAACCCATGTACACGTACGCGTTGACTTCAGGTTCATCTGCCAGGAACCCCTGGGTTTCGACATAATGCTCCACAAAAACATATTCATTTGAGCCGTTTTTTGAATTCAAAATCGAATAACAACCTGCTATCAGGACGACTATGCCGATTATGACCAGAGCAGCCATCAGTACCTTTTTTTCCATAGGATCCTATCCAATGAACTAATGAATTACATTCTTCAGACGCTGGAATTTTCACCGTTCTCTTCACTCATATCCGTTTCACTCATATCCGTTTCAATGCTTTCATCAGGATTTATTGAGGATACCTCTATCTTAACCGGTAAAGTCACCCAATGGCATTGCATACCATCTACATAAACGAGATGAACCGGATTGTCCCTGAGATCTGCAGTTAAAGCTTTTCCGTCCTCTATAAAAGCCAGGATCGTATCATTTGCCTGGTCCTTTGTATATACCACATTATATCCGTCAGGCGAATATACTTTAAAATAAACTTCTGCGGCTGGATCTTCTCCTTTTTCAAGGATTTTGTTCCATTCTATGCCGATGAAATCGCTGACTGTTTTGTTGCCCGTACTGTCATAATATGTCACTTTTGACCTCTTTACAAAATCCATCGCTTTCAGGTCGGAATATGTTAATGTTATATTTCCTTTAGTGCCGCCGGAGATCTCTATAGTATAGTTCAGGTTTTCAGGAAGCTCTGACTTCAGGTCTTCTTCTGATGTTGTATCTGCTGTGTTTTCAGAAGAATCTGACTCAGGACCTTCTTTCAACGTGCTATCTGCTACATTTTCAGAAAAATCTGACTCAGGTGCTTCCTGTCCTGCAGTATCTGACGAACATCCGGATATTAGCAAGAATGCTAATAATATTGAAAATATAAGTGAAATAGCCAGGATTGCTCTCTTTTTCATCTTGCTCACCCATAAAAAAAGAGAATAAAATCAGATAAGCTATAGTATTGAGGCAAAAATTGCTTGATTTGTGCTCTTTACGGGTTTAAAAGACAATTTATTTCTAAAGTAAGCGAACCTCACAACCTTATTTTCAGGCACATTTTGCCCAAAAAAATGAGTTTAAGTATTAGCAAATATAATTATGTATTGTAAGTTCACAATTGTGAATTGGCTGATGCCCGCGGACGATGAACTCACAACAAGCTCAATCCGCTTCAGATAGTAAATTCATAATTTGGACAAAGCAACTGCTGAAAAAGCAAAATGGCTACTCTGAGACTGAAGGCACGTTTAGCCCGATCAGATCCCAGATTACCGCTTTGAAGTGAAAAAATATGAGGGATAATTTCCCCCAAAAGGAGGCCAAAATAAAGGTGAGCATTATTAGCAAATCGTAACTTGACATATGTGAATCTTGCGTTGCCCAATTGCCATTTGATTTCCTCACATGGCATGAGGACTTCAATCATAAACGAACAGACAGTATTTCATACAACCCACAACAATTTCGCGACCCATGATCCGTAGAAGTACACAAAGGTGTCGCCTTTTATCCTTATTCAGTAATTTCAGGATGCCATTTAAATAAAACATCGGGTAAACTGGTGAGTCCTGTAATTGTGTACATCTACGGAATTTGTGGGACAAAATCAGCGGCTCCAAATTGTAGAATAATACTGGACAAATGCTGAGATAAGGAAGGACTACGTAGTGGAATGTAAATCCATTCATCCTGAGTTCGATCAGGGTCTTAGCCTGGAGGCTTCTCTATGTCTTTACAAAACATTTATTATATAAACTCCTTGAAAATTCGGTCAAAATTTATCAGGTCGGTACATTCACTAGTATACGTTTTGTTTAAGTAAATCAAGCTGCTTATGGTTACACGATGCCTTAATACGCTTGTGAAATATTATAAGATTGTTAGAATTTGAACTGGAAGAGACAATTAAAGGTCTAATGCTATTGATTCCTCAGTTCAACTGTTTAGGTACTTTAGTATTAAGGGGGTTTATTTATGAAAAGTCTAAAAATATGTCCAAAATGCCATGCTAAGCTAAAAGTAAGCTCAGAAAGCAAAACTCAGTACTGTACCACCTGTGATTACTGGACAAAGGTAGGTACTGCAAGACTTGATTCGATCATGATTTATGCATAAGGAGTCTGCATATGGAGCATATGTATACTCCTTAGCAACCTGTACTAAAATTAGGGATGATTATCAAAGCCGGAACGAAAGAATTGCTTAAGTCTTTGGTAGAAAGAATGAAGCAGGAAGTTTCTTCCTCGACAGCCAGAGGCTGGCAGGAGGGTGAGTACGCTTTGTTGTTCGTTTCCTTATCTTTCTTGTCACGCTTTGCTGCCTTCTGTTTCTTTGTCAGCAAATAACTACTTTTTCAATTTCACTTACTACAAATAATTATATAAAAATAGCATTATAGACAGACTGTATGATTCCTGGCTTGAAACAACTATTATAATTTTATAATCAATGTTAATCTCATTCAAGTATATGACCACTGCCTGCAATATTGGTGTTCAAGAACAAACCACGGTAATCAAATACACAATTGAATACCTTCTGGAGCTGGCTGGTTAAATCGTATTATGGATTTTCCTGCTCAAAATAGTTAGTTTGGTTCAGCAATTTTTCTTATCACGTCCAGCATTTCATCAGGTCCAAAAGGTTTTACTATAAAACCCATAGCTCCTATTTTTTTCGATTCCGTTATCAAGGCCTGTTGTCCAAGAGAGGAACACATTATCATTTTTGCATCCGGGTCCATTAAAAGAAATTTTTTCAGTTGATTTTCCTCATTCATTTCTGATGTAATTACGTCTATAGCAGGTGTGATTATATCCATCAAAACAACGTCAGGTTTTGTTTCCAGGTATTTTTGAATTGCTTCTTCTCCGTCAGCCATTTCAGCAACGACTTCATGTCCGTGCTTCATAAGAGTTTCCTTGACAACCATTCGCATAAATTCAGCATCGTCTACGATCATAACTCTTGCCATTTACTTTCCCTTCTTTTACATTTTGTTCATTATTTTGATAAGTTTCCGTGCTTTCATCTTTATGAATTCCCCTAAGCTAAGACCCGGACTCTAATTCATGAATGGATCTGCAACCCAGTGATATTCTTTCCGTTATTCTATCGTTAGATTCACAATTGTGACTTAAGATAATTATACCGTTCATATATACTAAAATCTGCTTTTTTGGGCAAAATGTGCCTGAAAGATCTCCCCTGATCATCCTGTAGGGAAATAGTCTTACCTTTAACGATCAGCAAAAAACAATAGAACAGCCACACAAGAAAAAAGTAACAGATGAATTCATGCTGGTATTAAGAAAAACAGGATATAAAACAAAATAAAAAAAGAATACAAAACAGGATACAAAGCAGGATACCAGAAAAAACTCCCTGACCCGAAAAATGCCTTTCTTGCTCCCGGAAACAACACAGGAGATTTAATGACGCTATACGGGCCAGAAAATTGGATTGTTTCTCAGAGTTTAAGGACTTTTGCGGCTTTTAAAGCATCTGAAACCATGATTTCGCTATCTATCTTCTTTTCTTCAAGCACTATGAGGTCATAGTTTGCCCTTACCTCGGGACGTTCAGGGACAGCACCACAGCTTCCTGCTTGCTTACTGGAAATATCATAGGTTCCGATTTTGCGGGCAATATCCATGATTTCCGTTTTATCAAGAGCAATCAAAGGGTGATAAATCGGAATAGCAAGCTGATAAATTTCTGCATGCATATTCGCAGCAGTCTGTGAGGCTACTTGTCCAAGGGAAGAGCCGGTAATAATCCCACTTGCACCTTCTTTTTTCATAACCTCATAGGCTTCCCTGTACATCATGCGCTTGCAGAGGAGACAGGTGTTTTTTCTATTGCATGATTCTATGAAAGACTTCAGGTTGGGACCGTGGGGGATCTCATAGGTAGTGAACTGGTAACCAGGGGCCCATTTCTGGAGCTGTCGGATGCAGTCAAAGGCACGCTCTCTTGCCGCATCCTCCGCATAAGGAGAGTTGTTGCAGTAAACAGGAGTGATCATCACGCCCCGTTTCATCATGAGCCAGGCTGCAACAGGAGAATCGAGACCTCCGGATATCAGCACTACCATGCTGCCCTGCGTGCCGAGTGGAAGCCCTCCTACTCCTTTAATTGTCTCCAGAAAAACATAAGCTAGGTTCTGCCGCATTTCGACAAAGATTTCTTTATCAGGAGAGCTAAGGTCAACCCTGGGGTGCTTTCCTCCCTTTTCAAGTTCGTTCCAGACAGCATCCCCGCAGGTTTTACCTATATCAGCTGAAGAGAAAGGATGGTTTCCAGTTCTTCTTGCCCGGATGGCAAAAGATTCTCCTTCCCGAATAAGGTCTTTTCCAAGAAAAGCACAGGTTTCGGCTGCACTCTCAAGGTCTGGTTCTGTTATAAATGCAGATGAGGTTGAGACTACCCCAAAGACATCTGCAGCCGCTTCAGCCGCACGGGGGTCTGTAGTCTCAATAAATATCCTTCCCCATTCTCTCCGCATAAGGGAATATGGAATATCTCTTGAGTCCAGCATTGCGGCAATATTTTTTATGAGAATTTTCTCATACCAGTTCCTGACGCCAGGACTTTTGAGAGCAAGCTCCCCGTACCGGACTATAACAACTTCTGTCTGAACCCCGTATTTGGAGTGAAAGGAATCGGAATCCGAACAATCCTGCTTTTCAGCATCACTTTTTCGGATACCTTTGATTTCCCGATGAGTACAAATGTCAGATTCAATTTTTTCTTTTACCATGAAAAATACCAGCTGTGTATCAATGAACGGACAAAAATCCAGAATTTCAAAAAATGAAATGATTTTCCAGGTTATGCGGGCGGGTATCACATCGACCCAGAAGTTCCTGATAAAACTATCAGTGATTATTGGAGTGTCCAGTAATTTGAACTATTTATGCATCTATTTTCTGCAATATTTGTGGCTGATGTGATACCGGTACTGAGGTTACAGAGTAAATTCATAAATTTAAGCTCATTAGAGAGGTTCCAGCATCTTAGTAGGCACGAACTCCTGCTTCAAGATACTGTTCTTAAGGATCATACAGAGCCTTTCTGCCCTTGCCCTATCTGACTGCCTCAATGATACGGGTATAATTCCTTCAGCCAGTTCTATTGATCCAAGTCTGGCACGGAATACGCCTTCAGAACACTGGAAGGTGCAGGTACCGCAGTTAATACAGAGATCCCTGTTGATAACAAAATTATTTGATATCGCTTCCGTGGGACAGGTGCGCATCGCAGCACAATCCGGATGGTGCAGACACTTATCTTTTTCGACGCGGACGACCTTATCAGTGCCTCCCCATATGTGTCCGTAGTTTACCTTTGCATGCGCAGTGCGCCCGTTTACGTCTGATACGGGTAATGGGACATTCTGGTCAAGAATTTTTAATCCCGAAAGGATTTCTTCATCAAGGACCGGGATAGGAACTGCAAGTGAGGTTAAACACTCAGGCCCATGTGCGGTTTTCATCCCACCCATCATGGTCGGGTTCATTCCTTTCATGTCTGCATAAGCTGACACGTTCGGTTTATCAGGGCTTGCTCTGGTTCCTTTTCCCATAATGTAGCCGGGTGCACCGTTTAAAAGGACTCTTGTGCCCACACCTATTGACCTATGGGAAGGGTCATTTTGCAGAGGATTTATTTCACCGCATCCTGATACCGTTGTTTCCGTAAAAGGACCTGTCAGACCTGTCACAGAAAATATGGTGCTGATTGTGGAGGACGTGGGGTTTATCAGTGCATGGTAATTTTTAAACGCAAGCCTTGTGGTAATAATCCTGGCAAAGTCGATATCCTCAAGCGTAACCTGATTTTCATATCTTCTGCCATGCGCTTCCACGAGGACTTCTATCTCATTTCCTTCTACAAGATCCCGGAAAAGATGCCCTCCGCCATACCTGGCATTTGCGTGGGCAGTCCCGTTTATTACAAGATCCACAACCCCCAGGCGCTCATTAGGACAGGGTCCGGGCTGAGCAGGCACACCGTTTAGCCAGATTGCGTCTGCTCTCTCAAAAGCACATTTTTCTGCAACAGGCACCATCATAACTGCCATCGTGCCGGACATCACGCCAAAAGTCCCGGTTGTGACAACATCCACATCATCAACAGTCACCTCTTTCCCATCACGCACCATGGACTTGAGTTCGGCAGCCGTCAGGATTATCGCTTCTTTATTGGCGATCTTCTCATTTATTTCTTCAATAGTTTTCATATTATCCCATTTTCACGATATAGCGATTATTCAACAGCCATTACAATATCCGAATATCCTCAAGCCGAACATGAGTTCCAGAAGGCTTCTTAAAAACCATGTTCACAAGAGCGGTGTGTGCGAGATCAATCATGCAGTTGCCTGGCAGGAAATATTGCCTGGTTCCAAGGACGGGGGGTTTCTTTATAACGCTGACAATCCCTTCGAAAGCATGGACATGATACGCCTGGACATCGTGGACCTCTTCTTTTCTTGCAGCCATTGGGCCTACCGTATGGCACTCGAGTACACCAGTGATAGGGTTTGCACTCAAAACCCTCAGAGCATGATAAAGGGGACATCCAGGCCCAGCCGGACGCCCAGTTACGAGGTCTCCTTTTTTAATGTCCCATTTTTCCACGAGGTCTGCCCTGAAAGGCACTATGAATTTGCGTGCTGAAGGCTCACCCGGGAAAGGAAGGAGGACGAAGTCGTATTCTTTTCCGGCAACGTCAACGCCTGAGTAAGTGGCATTTCTTACCTGAAGCTCTATACTTCCCCTACCTATTTTTTCCGGGCTAAGGGTATTTTCCATACTGTAGAACGGGCACAGATCTACTTCTGCTGACCCGGTTTCAAGCCTGGAAAAAAAGTCTGAACAGGTCTGAGAACCGCATGCTCCACAGTTTTTACCAGGGGGATTCCAGCTAATCACCATCAGTCACCTCTATACAGGGGTTCCGGCATATCCAGCGGACGGATGACTCCAAAGTGGTTTTTCCACCCGACCTCTTTTTTCCCGATACATATTGTACAGACTCCAAGAGGAGGAGCGCCTCTGAGCACGATAGGGTCAGGACCGATTTCCGGCTGATTAACAATTCTTCTCATAAGGTATCTGAGGCCTGTACCCTGAATTGCATTTGTCTCTACAATGTCAATATCAGGGACGACCTTTCTGATGCTTTCCCTGAATACCTCTTTTTCTGCCTGGGATACGAGGTCGGTTTTCGTAACGACTGCTACATCTGCAAGAGCGAGCAGAGGTGCCATTTTAAAGGGCGAGTTTGTTCCTGATATCGCGCTCACAACTGCAATTCCAAGTGAGTATTTTGTGTAGGGGGTACACCTTAGACAGAGCCCTGCACTTTCTATAATCAGGATATTTCTTGAGAGACTCTCAGCCCAGCGCAGTGCATCGTCAAGGACGAGAATTCCCATATGGTCAGGACATACATCCCCGGAATAGACTTTTTTGACAGGAATTCCGAACTCTTCTGCAAGTTCTTTGTCTTCTGTTGCATGCACTACGTCGATCTTGAGAAAGGCAGGAAGTGAGCCTTCAGGAAGATTCTTTATTATCTGACGAATTACAGCAGTTTTTCCTCCGCTTGGAGGGCCTGCGATTATAAGGAGTTTCATTTTTATTCACACCCTGTTAACGGCAGCCATTACTACTTCTGAATGAACGGACGAAGAACCTGAGGAAAAAGAAACTCCCAGTCTGAGTTTTTCTCTGAGCTGATGGAGTCTGTCTTCAATCAAGGCAAGGTCTTCAATAAGATCCTGCTCCTGTCCTGTCGGTTCAATCACAGAGGAAACTCCCCCGTGCCTCATAACTATCCTCCTGCCGGCTGTAAGAGCCAGGTAAGGGTCGTGTGTTACAAGGATAACAGCTTTGTTTCCTCCCTGGAGAGACTGGATGACGCGGTCTTTGAAGATGCCTGCATTTTCAATCTCGTCAAGAAGAAGTATCGGAGTGTCACCGATTACAAGTGCGTCTGCAATCATAAGAGACCGTGTCTGGCCCCCTGACAAGCCGCTCATCCGGCTTTTAAGGCTGATCTCTTCGCCGGTAAAGGTGTTTGCAAGGTTTATTGTCTCCTCAAGCAGATCATCCCTGCCAGGTCTCCTTGCCCTTATATGCATGAGCAGGAATTCTTCGACCGAAAGGTCTGCCAGACAGCGTGTATTCTGGGTAATCAGGGAAATGGGTTTGAAAGCTGGCTCTCTTACAAAGGCCTCGGGAGGTTCCTCCCCATTGATGAGAATCCTCCTGCCTGTTATGCTATCTCCCTGTGCAAGAGTTTCAATATCATTGATTAAAGCTGATTTTCCCGAACCTGTCGGACCAACTATTGATAGGGTGTCTCCGGGTCTGATCTCGATTCTGTCGAACCCTTCCTGTTCTCCAAGTCTGTTCTTTCCGGATTCAATGGTAAGAGTAAATTGCTGTGTCATGTATTCAAAGGATTAGATCTGGCTTTTATAAGCCTTTCCATAAATCTGAAAAAATTATCCTTTTTAGCTAAATTACTATTAATGAATTTCCAAATTGGGATAAAAAATAGAATAAATTGGAAAGAATAGACTAATTTGACTCTATAATACGTCTCCAAAATTACTTAAAGAGTTATCAGTGGCTGAGTACGCAGAAAAATAGGGAGGGGATCTCAAATCTATGGACTGGAATTAATCATTATCAAATAGTTCAATCACGATTTTCAAACTGGTTACATGTTAAACAAATTACAACCTTAGTCGATCACTATCTCAAATATCCCTCTGAGGCGTCAGATCACAGCCAGTACAGAAGAGGCACATTGTTTGCGATTCCTCTACACAGAGAGACTGGCAGTCAAGCATCTCCCTGAGCATACCACCCAGTTTTAGAAGCCGTGTAGCATCCGGTCGATGGACACTTATCGCATCTTTCCTGAGGGGATGTGGGGATATAGGTCTGAGAATTGGAATTATACACCGGTCTGTAAGGCGTTTGATTCCCTTTAATACAGTCTCGTCACTTTCTCCAAGGCCAATTATAAAGTTTGAAGATACCCGATTTCTGCCGAAAACATTCACTGCAGTGTCGAGAGCGTCAAGAACTGTATAGAGCGAGAGATCAGGACAAAAACGACGGAAAAGATCAGGGTCCATAGTCTCAACATTGTATTTAATCTCGCATGCGCCTGCAGAATAAAGTTCTGCTGATGACTCTGTTGTGGGATAGACAGAGACACCTATTGGGAGATCGTACTCACGTGTAAGCTGCTTTACGATATCCACCATCCTCTTAACCTCTTTTTCTGGAGATACAGCTACCCCGCTTGTAAGGGAAATCGCCTTCAGTTCACCTGTTGCATAAGCTTCTGCAACCATCTGGTGTACTTTTTTGCTGTCCTTTATCCCACCCTGCATTTTTGGCACCGGGCAAAACTGGCAGTCGTAGATGCATTTTTCGGACAGAGTAATGTATGCCTGTTCCGGACAGTGGCAGAGTGGACGTTCAATCTCGCCTCTGGCAATCACATCATCGCCTTTCATGAGGACCACGTTTTCATCTTCTGGCACTGCACGCAAAGGAGAAAGATCATTAATCGTAAGGCGTACTCGTCGGTCTCCGGATCTGAAAAAGATTGAAGACCCGCCTGCCCCTGGTCCGGCTGTAGCCAGACTCGTGAGCTGCGCAGGAAAAAGCGATGGGTCTATCTGAACACTCCCTATGCTCAGCAGATTTGCCTTGACAGATGCACTCAGTTCATTATCCATATTTATACACTCGATAAATTCAAAATACCACAATGTGAGCCCGGCAACTTTTGGTAAGCATACTGCTTACAATTTTTAACCCGGATTAATTAACGATTGTGAACTTGCGTATAAATAACAATTGTGAACTTAAAAAGGTTGCGATACTCACCACATGGCAAGAAACAAAAATAATATTCGAAACTCTTGAATTGCAGGTAGTTCATGCTGAATCTGCTAATACCATCCCGAGCTCGGTAATCTAAATTTCGTTTCTGTTTTCTTTTTACAGCGCCGTGTGCCATTGACCCAGGCGCAGGTAGCAGATAAAAGTGCAAATATCAGCCACGCCTGAATAAAAGAAGTGAAGAGATAAATGAAGAATAATAAAAATCCGGGTTTTAGTTCAGCTTTTCCCTTGCGGATTTCACTGCACTTTCGCTGACAACTTCTCCGGCAAAAGCGTCAGCAAGGAGTTCAAGTTCGTCTTCGGAACGGTTTTTTGTGAAAGTCATGAAAGACAGTTGTCTCAATAAAGGAGTCCTGTTATTATGCCGGATATGCCATAATTCGTGCGCGATTACAGCTTTTAATTCCTGTTCATCCATCAGCTCAAGCATACCAATTGATAAAAATATACATTTTCCCGAAGCAAACGCTGCGGGTACTGCCGAATCGTAATAATAGACTTTTGCTCCTTCAGCCAGATCATTTACGAACGCCTGAGGCCAGTCAATTATGTCTGTAATCGGCTGAGCGCTGTATTTCCTGATGAGAATTTTGTAATACACTCTTGGCAGGAGCATAACAATCAAAGTTGAAAGAATGGCATAGGCTGTATAGATTTCGATTGTCAGCATTTGGCTGCACTGCATAGCCGAAATAACCGTACCTATAAGCAGGACCATAAAGAGCTGTGCAGCAATGAACGAAGTAAGCCTGAGAACCGGCTTTCCGATTTTGAGATAAAATGTGAAAAATATTAAGGCAAGGAATGCTTCTATCCCTATTACCGGCAAAAGTCCAGAACCGGTGATGCATGTAATATAACAATCAATTTCCTGCGTTATGGAGAACATGTCCACTGCTCGAAATCGGCCAGAGCAACATTATTTACAGGATTTGCTCAGGATTCACTTACTGTTTTTTATAAGTATGAAAGTTCTCAACAGCCACTTTGCCGAAGGTATCTACAAGACTGTCCAGCACCTTCTGCGTGATGGTATTTGCGGTTTTGTCCATGGACTCGGTTGCGGAGTAAAGATATCTGACCCTGTGGCCGCTTTTATCCATCGTTCTTTTTGCAAAGCCGGCTTTTACAAGTCTGTCAAGTGTCCCTGCAACGCTGGATAAAGGAATTCCTGTTTTTTCTGTAATTTCAGGTGTTGTTGACTCCTCATTTGTCCACAAAACCTCCATAATCTGGGCTTCAATGGGACTGAAAAATTTGGTCAAACCCTCATTGGAAAGATTTATTCGGTCTAACTTAACCATGGCTTTACAACTGCTGTAAACTAATATAAGCCTTGTGATGAGCTTTGAGGTTGCTGTTTTTCAATCTGTTCCGTTCAGTAAGGGAAATCTGTCTCTTTCGTCCAGATTTGTTTACATCCAGCGTAAAGTTAAAATAGCTTTACACTCAACGTAAAGTCAGATCTTTACATCAGATGTATAGTAAATTCGTTCAATAAATTTCAATTGTAAATTCCATTCAATGAGCACTCGATTCAGATTGACCGGTTTAATTTGGCATTGATTCAATGTGAAAACTGAAAGAAAGCCATTGAAAGGTGAACCGGAGCAGTATTGAGGATTTAAAATGCGCTTACATACCCTTGTCTTAAAAGACATATCCCGCAGGAAAACAAAACTCGGGCTGGCAGTATTGAGTGTGGTAGTGGCCGCTGCAGCAATAGTAGCCGTGGTTACCACATTTTCTGCAGCTACCGAAGGTCTATATGAGGAATCAAATCAGTTCGGTGCAAACATCATTGTCAGGCCCGAAGTAACAAATATTCCGCTCGTTGAGGGTTCAACCTCTATTGGTTCTCTGTCTACGGGAGAGAACTATATTGAGGAATCGGAAATTCCCAAAATTCATACTATCCAGAATAACAGTAACCTTGCAGTTGTAGCCCCGAGATTATACGGGGTTGCAAAACTCGGAGATTCCAACGTTGTTGTAATGGGTGTTGATCCTGAGAAGGAAAAAACACTGAAGCCCTGGTGGAAAGTCCAGGGGCGCTGGATGGCTGCAAATACCTCTGAGAACTCCGAGAAACCCGAGGTAATGGTAGGCTCGGATATAGCCGGTCCTCTTGGGCTCAAAGAAGGGACTCCCATAACTCTCAGTCAGGGAAATATTTCTGTTGAAGCTCAGGTTGCCGGAGTGATAGAAAGTACAGGCGGCAACGAAGACGGATATGTTATCCTCCCTCTTGCAGCGTCCCAATACCTGCTTTCCAAAGAAGGAAAAGTGAGCAGCCTGGAGGTCAGAGCGCTGTGCAACGACTGTCCTGTTGAAGAAATAAGCAGGCAGATAGAAGAAGTGTTCCCCGGACTTGAAGCAAGATCCATGAGCCAGATTGTAGAAACCGAAATGGCGGTGGTAGAACATACCGAGTCTTCGGCAATGGCAGTATCAATAATTACCCTGCTCGTGAGCACATTGACGGTTGCATCCACAATGCTCGCATCCGTAAACGAAAAGCTGAAAGAAATAGGAATCATGCGCGCGGTAGGAGCAAGCGACAGGCAGGTAGTTTCAATGCTTCTCTTTGAAGGGGCAATCATAGGAATAATCGGTGGTGGTATCGGTTTTGCCATAGGAACGGCAGCCTCAGCAATTGCTGCACCTATGCTGGTCTCAGTATCGCCTCCTACAATGTGGGAGATCCTTCCTGGTGTTGCCGGAATTTGTATAGTTACCGGAATGATAGCGTCTATCATCCCTGCAAAAAGAGCTCTTGGAGTTGACCCCGCGGAGGTGCTGAGAAGTGTCTGATTACCCTGAAAATTCTGAAACATCAAGTAATCCTGAAAACCTTTCAGGAAGCCTGATTGAAAACCCGGTTGGAAACCTGATTCAGGTCAAAGATGCGACAAAAAAATACAGGCTCGGACACAACGAGGTTGAAGTCCTGCACGGCATTAATCTCGAAATCAGTGAAGGGGAATTCGTATCCATTATGGGACAGTCGGGTTCCGGAAAAACCACTTTAATGAACATTATCGGGATGCTGGACAGGCCGACCGACGGGAGCATCCTGATCAAAGATATCGATATCACAAAAAAATCTCAGAAAGAACTTGTCGATTTCAGGCGCAGGACCGTAGGATTTGTGTTCCAGCAGTTTCACCTTATCCCCTCCCTCACAGCCTATGAAAATGTTGCGCTACCGCTTGTATTTGCAGGTGACAAAGATGATGGCGCTGTAAAAGGTGCTCTTGAAAGAGTCGGGCTGGCTCACAGAATGAACCATAAGCCGGTCGAACTGAGCGGTGGAGAACAGCAGAGAGTCGCAATTGCTAGGGCTGTTGTTATGAAACCGAAAATCTTGCTTGCAGACGAGCCCACAGGGGCGCTTGATGCAAATACAGGCTCAATGATAATCTCTTTACTGAAATCCCTTGCAGGAGAGATGACTGTCATAATGGTCACTCACAACAGGGAGCTTGCAGAACATTCAGATCGCATTGTATATTTGAAAGACGGGAACGTAGCGGAGTGAAAAAAATGAACATAAAATTAATCGGTGTGGTTTTGTTAGCAATTGCAGTATCCCTTGTTGTAGCTGGATGTACGGATGTCGGATCTTCGGGTAAAGCTAATGCGAGCCCTGTAAAAGCTACATGGATTACAGCTGAAGTCGTTAAAGATCAGGTATCCATTCCACTAAGCTCTGTAGAAGATAACACAAATGTTCACTTCAAAGTAAATACTGACAGCGGAGAACTCGCGGTTATGGCATACAAGTTTAATGATAAAATATTTGTCAGGTCCAATGTGTGCCCTCCATGCAATTCAATTGGATTCAGCCTTGATAATGGCACCCTTGTATGTGATTCCTGTGGCACTGTCTTCGACGCTGAAACAGGCACGGGCATAGGAGGAGGATGCGTATCGTTCCCCAAGGAAAGCATCCTTTACACGGTTTCTGACGGGAATATTGTCATGAAACTGAGTGATGTGGTAATTGCCCACGAAAAAACTGTGGAGATTAATTAAAACTCTTGAATTTCCACTTTAAGTTTATGCAGTTGAGTTAATCAAGATACAATAGACACTATTATTTAAACGTAAACAGGTATGGTCGAAGATCTGATGCTTTTAACTTGTGTTCTATCTGCATGCTTGAATTCGAACCCTTAAACTTAATTATGGGTTCTCTCATTTCTTTGCCAGTATATCTTGCTGATGCAAATAATAAATTAAAAAAATAGATTTCTATTGAACCGTTAAAAGGACAAAATGGAGATTAAAGATGAAGGTCGCTGTTGTTTCAAGTGACGGTAAGGTTGTCAATCAGCATTTTGGAAAAGCATCCCGCTTTTATATATTTGAGGTTGATGGCGAAAATATACAATTCCTGGAAGTACGGGAGACTGTACCCGTATGTGGTTCGGCGGATGAGGGGCATGCAGATGATGTCCTGGGCAGGGCAATTTCTTTGATCTCTGACTGTAAGGTTTTGCTTTGCTCCAGAATTGGCAGCAGACCGCAGGAAGAATTGAGAAAAAAAGGTATCAACGCGATAGAAGCTCCATACTTTATTGATGAAGCTTTAAAGAATATCTCTGCCGGCGAATAATTGGGATTCTGCAGTTCCGAATCCTCTTAGTTCCTATTCCGACTCTGAATTCATGTTGAAGTGGCAGAAAATGCTCAACTATTTTTTGTAAACAGGCAATTTCTATCCTTAATCTACGGGTACAGATAATTTTCAGGTACTTTTTGCCTTAAGAATTATATTAAAATATTAAAGGTGAGTATGATCTGTTGTCAGTTAACAATTGTGAATAGGCGGGTGCCAGGGTGGCGGAAAGGCTACGCGGTGGACAGCATACCCATTTATCTCGGTTCGATTCCGGGTCCTGGCTTGGAGGAATTCCATGTATTCAGAGACAGAAAAAGCTTTGAGTTTTTTGTTTCTGCATCCGGAAGTCCTCTTAAACATTGGAAAAAACAGGAGTTTAGCAGAACAGACAAAAGAACAGGTGAAAATGAGAATTTAAAGAAGGCGAAAATATGAATTCAAAAAGGTTAAAGCATGAAAGGAGAGATCGTTGACGGATCAAAGGACTATATCTTCGATCTGGATGAACACGTTGAAGCGTTCTGGGAAGCCCTTGATGACGGGCTTATTGTCGAAATAATATGGGAGGCTCTTAATCTAATAGAACTGTATTTCACTTTGCGTATAATTGGACATATACTTCTTGCTGTGGAGTACACGTTTACTGAAGTTAGAACTCACCCTCTGGAACCGATTGAACGGGAATTTGTTCAACTCAAGAACGTAACAGGTGGTTTCTTTGAAAAAGAAAAATCCCGGATATGGCAGATATTCAATATGTATCGCATTTCAGGAACAGGAATCAATATGTACGGACAGCTAACAATGGATTCTAATGATACACGGTCATATGGGGACTTCAGTGGTCGCACATCAACCTATCCTCTGGTTCCGTATCTAACTGAAGACTCAAAATCATCCTATTGTTGTTGATTGAGCTCATTTGTAAAGCTCTAACCTCCTTTTCTTTTTTTATGTAAAGTATTAAACTCTCGCAGGCAATTTCTAGAAAAAAAGTGTCTCTTTTTAAAGGTGGATATCTCTCAATGGCTGTATATCATGGTGACAGTAGAGTCCTGCTCCAATGAAAACTCATGCTAAGAATATATTTACAGTATATGTATTTTTGAACATTCTAAATGTCAAACAGCAGAAATATTTGAATCTCTTTTTGCCTTAAAACATAAATTTAAATATTAATACTGTGTAATAAGATCTTGTCGGTTCACGATTGTGAATTAATGGTGCCAGGGTGGCGGAAAGGCTACGCAATGGACTGCAGATCCATTTCATCCCGGTTCGATTCCGGGCTCTGGCTTAAAAGTTTAGCATCTGTGGAGGCGGAAAAACTTTAGAGACAAGTAAAAAAATTTCGGGCTTATTTGTCTTAAAACAGTACATTTGCCTCAAAAAATAGATTTAAATATCAAAAATGAGTATGATCTGTTGCCAGTTCACGATTGTGAATTACTAGTGCCAGGGTGGCGGAAAGGCTACGCAATGGACTGCAGATCCATTTCATCCCGGTTCGATTCCGGGCTCTGGCTTAAAAGTTTTCTTTACACACCAAGAAAACTTTTAGATGTATAAAAACGCAAGTCGTAGACGAACAGACAACATTACATATAACCCGCTTTCTGTAGAGGTTCACGAAAAACACCCGGTCTTCTCAATACAGCCTATAAGGAAGTATTCTGGAATCCAACTCGCTTAGAATGAATTATCAGCTAAAAATGGTTGTATCGGGAAAAACCGGAAGCAAACCCACAACTGAATCTCCGCGGGATGCGGGTACAAAAAACAGCATCTTTAACTCTCTGAATGCTGAGATGGCGGAAAGGCTACGCGGTGGACTGCAAATCCATTACATCCCGGTTCGATTCCGGGTTTCAGCTTAGAGGTAATCTCATGGATATAAGAACACAAAAAACATTTGAGGCACTTTTTGCCCTTGAGGATATTCGGGAGACCCTCAGACAAACCCTTCCAAATATCACAACTCCGGAAGAAGAACGCTCCATTAAAGAAGGAGTGAACAGAGTCAGAAAAATTCTGGATGACATAGAAAACAGTACCGGAATCCCGGAAGTAAGAAAAATAGCTGACAATATTGATATCCGGTCAAGAGAAGAAACATACATCAATATACAGCCGATTCAGGCGGCTGGAAGGCTTACACCGGAAGCACGTAAAGCTCTCATAGCATACGGGGACGGCTACTCAACCTGTGACGCATGCCGCAAGCCCTTCAGACTGGACAAAATTACCAGCCCGCCTGTTGCCCCTTTTCATGAACAGCTTGCCAGTTTTGTTAATATGGATGTAGCTCGCGTAGTGCCGGGTGCAAGGCGCGGTTTTCAGGCAGTGGCATCCACCCTGGTAAATAAAGGGGATTCCGTCCTGGTTTCGGCCCTAGCTCACTATACCGAGTTCCTGGCTGTTGAAGAAGCAGGCGGAATTGTAAGGGAAGTACCCTTAAACGAGAAAAAGATTGTAACTGCAGATGCTACTGCTGAGAAGATTGAAGCCGTCAAACAGGAAACAGGCAAACTGCCCGTACTGGTGATGATTGACCACTTTGACTATCAGTATGCCAATGAACATGACGTTAAAGGCATTGCAAAAGTTGCACATCAATATGATATTCCTCTCCTGTATAACGGCGCATATACCGTAGGTGTCAGACCGGTAGATGGAAAGGATATAGGTGCGGATTTTGTCGTGGGCTCAGGCCATAAAAGCATGGCATCCCCTGCACCATCCGGGGTACTGGCAACAACCGAGGAGTGGGCTCCGAAGGTATTCCGCACAACTCAGATGACAGGAGACCTCACAAAGCGCAAGTTTGGCGTAAAAGAAGTAGAGATGCTTGGCTGCACACTGATGGGATCGACACTGCTGGGTATGATGGCTTCTTTTCCCACGGTCAGGGAGAGAGTAAAGAACTGGGAAGACGAGCTGAAAAAATCGAACTATCTGATTGATGGTTTACTTGCTATCGAAGGCAGCAAAGTTGTTTCAGAGTACCCGAGAAAACACACCCTGTCAAAAGTTGATACCACTGGCAACTTCGATGTAATAGCGCAGAACCATAAGCGCAGAGGCTTCTTCCTTTCAGACGAACTCTCAGACAAAGGCATTGTCGGAGAATTTGCAGGAGCTACACGCGTCTGGAAGCTGAACACATACGGGCTTTCCTGGGAGAAGGTTCGCTATGTGGTGGATACATTCCAGGATATTGCTAATAAATACGAGCTTCAGGTAAAAAAGTAATTTCAGACAAAAAGAAACTTCAGATTAATAAATTCAGGTTAAAATGGGGATTATTCTAATGACCACAAATAATTATAAACTGGGAACACTTGCCCTTCATGCTGGACAGGTCCCGGATCCGACTACAGGATCACGTACGGTACCGATATATCAGACAACATCGTATGTTTTCCGAGATACAGACCACGCAGCCAGTCTTTTCGGTCTCAAAGAGCTTGGCAATATCTATACCCGTATAATGAACCCTACCACTGATGTGTTCGAACAGCGCATAGCTGCGATTGAAGGAGGGACAGGAGCCCTTGGGGTTGCATCCGGTTCGGCAGCAATAACCTATGCTTTGTTAGCGATCACACGGGTAGGGGATGAATTCGTGTCCGGCAATAACCTCTACGGTGGAACCTATGAACTTTTTAATTATACTTTCCCCAAACTGGGAAGAAAAGTAACATTCGTAGATTCAACTGACTTGGAAGCATATCGCCAGGCTATCACGGATAAAACCCGAGCTATTTATATCGAGTCGGTAGGCAACCCAAAACTTGACGTCCCGGATTTTAAAGCGATTGCAGAGATTGCACATGAAGCTGGAATTCCGCTTGTTGTGGATAATACAAGTGCTGTAGGTCTTGTTCGTCCCATTGACTACGGGGCAGATATAGTTGTTCATTCTGCAACCAAATTCATAGGCGGACATGGGAATTCAATCGGCGGCTCGATAGTCGATTCCGGAAAATTCGCATGGAACAACGGCAAATTCCCGGAACTAACCGATCCTGATCCCAGTTACCACGGCCTGAAATACTGGGATACTTTTTCAAACTTCTCGGGGCTTGGAAATGTGGCATTTGTTTTCAAAGCAAGGTTGCAGATGCTCAGGGACACAGGTGCTGCAATTTCACCTTTCAACTCTTTCCTGTTGCTTCAGGGGCTTGAAACCCTGCATCTTAGGATAGAGAGACACTCCGAAAACGCCCTTAAGGTGGCAAAATACCTTTCAAAACATCCGAAAGTTTCATGGGTCAATTATCCCGGCTTGCCAGACCATCCAAGCCATGAGCTTGCAACCAGGTATCTCAAAGGCGGTTACGGCGCACTGATGGGTTTTGGCGTGAAAGGCGGTGCAGAAGCAGGGAAACAGTTTATTAACTCTTTAAAGCTGTTTTCACATGTTGCTAATATTGGCGATTCCAAGAGCCTTGTTATCCATCCGGCAACCACCACTCACCAGCAGCTAACCCCTGAGGAACAGGCAGCAACAGGAGTCACTCCGGATTATATCCGCCTTTCCATAGGCATTGAGGATGTAGAGGATATAATCGCAGACCTCGAGCAGGCTCTTGAGAAAGTGTAACCGCAAAGATTCCGGACAATGTAACGTAAAAAACACGTCAAAACAATAACTTTTTTTATTTTTTGATGAGCCATTGCTCATCTCGAATTCTTTATATTTTTTTCAAACAACGAGGATGACATTCATGGACTTTGAAAAATTGAGACACGGGACCGAACTAATCAAGCGGGGCTTTGCACGTATGCAGAAGGGGGGTGTAATCATGGACGTTACAACTCCCGAACAGGCCAGGATCGCAGAAGAGGCCGGAGCAGTTGCTGTTATGGCTCTTCAGGCTGTTCCTGCAGACATCCGAAAAGCAGGCGGGGTTGCCCGTATGGCGGATCCCGAAATCGTGCAGCAGATCATTGATACGGTTACTATCCCTGTTATGGCAAAGGCAAGGATCGGGCACTTTGTTGAAGCCGAAATTCTTGAGGCACTCGGCGTTGACATGGTAGACGAATCCGAAGTCCTTACCCCTGCCGATCCCTTCTATCACATAGACAAAACACAGTTTACCGTGCCCTTTGTCTGCGGAGCAAGGAATCTTGGAGAAGCTCTCCGCAGGATCAATGAAGGCGCAGCCATGATCCGGACAAAAGGAGAAGCCGGAACCGGGGACGTCAGCCAGGCTGTAAAGCACATGAAGCAGATTCAGGGCGAAATCCGCGCCCTTGCAGGCAAAACCAAAGAAGAACTTATAATGGTTGCAAGGGAAATAGAAGCTCCTATCGAGCTTGTAGTTGAAACCGCTAAAATGCAGCGCCTTCCAGTAGTTAACTTTGCAGCCGGCGGAGTTGCAACACCTGCTGATGCAGCTCTCATGATGCGCCTTGGTGCAGACGGGGTCTTTGTAGGTTCAGGGATTTTCAAAGCCGAAAACCCTGAGAAGATGGCAAAAGCAATTGTTGAAGCCGTAAACAATTACGATCACCCTGCAAAACTCGCAGAAATCTCAAAGGGCGTGGGCGCAGGAATGAAAGGCATCAGCGCAGATATGATTCCTGCACAGGAAGCTCTTCAGGAACGCGGATGGTAAACCACCCGAATTGCGATTCGGGAGCTCGCTGTCCTTTTCGCTCGCTTTGCTCGCTCAAGAGGACTGATTTACGGGTAATAGAAATTAGCTTCTTTCAAGAAGCTAAAATAATTTTGTGGTTTTTAAACCAACTAATAATTTTTTTATAAATCACTTAAACCTTAACTGAAATTTTACCTGAGCTTTAGTTTCTTAAAATCTTATGTTTTCCAGATTTGAGGAGGTATAAAATGCCACACATAATGGAATTAATGGGAAAAACAAGAGTAGTTGTAAAGGATGGGAAAGTTATCGAAGTTGGAGAGCCCGAAATTCAGTGGTGTCCTATATTTGCCAAGGTGCGCGGAATCCAGAAGATAACTCCGGAAGAAGTCAAGAAAAATATGGAGTTCAGGATCAGCGATTTCGGGATATTCACGGACAAACGCCGTCTGGAGCTTGAAGACTTTGTAGGGTTTGGAGCTACCGAAGTTATGATGACCGGGCTTCGCAGGGGATTGCTTGACACAACGGTTACTGCCTGTGATGGTGCGGGAACTGTCATAGCCAGCAATCCTACCCTTGTCCAGGGCATGGGAGGCAGAATGTCAGGACTTGTCGAAACTGAACCCCTCGAAGGCATTATTAAAGGGATCACAGAGCGTGGAGGAACCGTGCTTGATCCCTTAACTGCAAAACTGGATTCTGTTGCAGGTGTGAAAAAGGCAGACGAACTCGGGTACAAAAGAATAGCAGTAACAGTTCCTTTCGCCGAAATAGCAAAAGAGTTGCGGAAGCTTGAAGCTGAACTCGGACTTGATCTGATAATAATTGGTGTGCATGTAACAGGCATCAGCCGGGAAGAAGCTCAGACCCTTCTGGAAAATGTTGATATCACAACCAGCTGCGCTTCAAAGTTCATGAGGGATCTCGCAAAACCTCTCGCTCAGGTAGGGACTGCCGTGCCGCTTTTTGCCCTTACCCAGAAAGGAAAAGAACTTGTGGTCGAAAGGGCAAAAGAGATCGAAAGCCCTATTCTTATCAACACCATGCCTCTGCCGGAGCTGCCTGAAAACAAACAGCCCAGAGAACTGAAATAATATAAAATTAAAGCGACTTTAGAGATTTATTTTTCTTTTAGCTTCTGTTTTTATTTATTGCACCATTTTGTCTTTTTTCGGGAAAAGCCGCTCTTCTTTGTCGAGCGTGACAATATAGGAAAACTACTGGTAAATTTCATAATGGATTTTCACATTATAGATTTGCTGTTAGTGATTGAAAAATCATAAGCACAGGAATTTTTCATAATTTAAAGGGGGCTATAATATAACTGCGAAGACCGAAGTTGAGAAAAAACCAAAAATTCCGGAAAGCTCCATGAAGATCACCGTGAGCAGGAATGGTCCGTATATCGTGACCGGTGGAGTTCCATTAATCTTCTCGGAGATATGCAACGATGAAGAAGGCTATTGCAGAGACTGGCGGGAAGTCAAAAGATGCCCTTTGAAGGAACGGTATGCTCTGTGCCGTTGCGGTCATTCAGAAAACAAACCTTTCTGTGACGGGGCACACACAAAAATTCACTTCGACGGAACCGAAACAGGAGACTATGAGCCCTTTAGCGAAGGTGCGAATGTTATCCCTGGTTCTGTGTTAACTCTACTCGACAATAACCATTTCTGTGTCCACGCTGGATTCTGTGTACGGGCAGGAGGAACATGGAAGCTTGTGAAAATCGATGATCCTGAGGCAAGGGATATAGCCATTGAAGAAACTTGCAACTGCCCTTCAGGAAGACTGGTGATCATCGACAACGCTACCGGAAAGGCAATTGAGCCCGAATTTGAGAAGTCAATCGTCGTTATTGAGTCTCCCCCACGCCACGAACATGGTCCTCTCTGGATACGTGGCGGCATCCCGATAGAATCCGCAGATGGCAAACTGTACGAAATTCGGAACCGTGTAACTCTTTGCAGGTGCGGAAAATCGGAGAACAAGCCTTTTTGTGATGGTAGTCACACTGAGATATAAGAATCAATTCAGAGACAGGAATGAAGACTGAAAATGGATTAATGAATGAGAGCTTAAGCCCTTGCTATTAAATATTGAGGTCAAGAAATGCCTGAAATTATGCCAGTTATTTTCCTGGGGCACGGCAATCCCATGAATGCATTACAGGATAATGATTACACTAAAGCGTGGGCCCGCATAGGAGACGAGATCCCACGGCCTGAAGCTATCCTGTCTATTTCTGCTCACTGGTACATCCCGCAAACTGCCGTAACTGCGATGCCTGAACCCAGAACAATCCATGATTTTGCCGGATTTCCAGAGGATCTTTATCAGGTTACCTATCCTGCTCCCGGAGACCCTGTTCTTGCAAACCGCATCTTGGACTTGCTTTCTTCGAATTCAGTAAGCCTTGATAATCAATGGGGACTGGATCATGGAACCTGGTCAGTTCTCTGCCAGATTTATCCTGATGCTGATATTCCGGTCGTGCAACTCAGCATTGATTGGACAAAACCTCCAGAGTTTCATTATAAGATTGGCAAAATGCTTGCGGCTTTGCGAGAGGAGGGGATTCTCATTATTGGGAGTGGTAATCTGGTGCATAATTTGCATGCTTACAGCTGGAGCCGGCGGCCTGTTGAGCCCTTTGATTGGGCTGTTCGGTTTGAAAAAAGAGTGAAAGAATTGCTTCTGGATGCAAACGATGATCCTCTCATCAACTATACGATCCTCGGAAAGGATGCAGTTCTTTCCATTCCTACTCCAGATCATTATTTGCCATTACTCTACGTTTTAGGTTGCCGAAAGGAAGATGAGAAGGTCAGTTTTCCAGTCAAAGGATTTGATGGCGGTTCAGTTTCAATGCTTTCTGTCCAATTTGGCTGAGAAATAAAATAACTGTTTATTTTTTATAACTGTTTTATAAAAACCTGAATTTGAGCCAGCAGATTTTGTCGCAAAGCAAAAAACGGTCACAGAATCCAGATCATTTACAACAAATCAAAATTACTCACTTAATTGGATTTATTTGGATTTGACTGAGATTGATAATTAGCTTTGAGCTTTTATCTTAAACTACTGTAAACTCAAAAACATTTCTGTTTTTAAAAAGAAAAATAAAATAAGTGAGTTTGATAATAGATTTTGAGTGCCAATTAATACTCAGTTTTAAAGTGGGGCTACAAATTCACTTAAAGCGTCTTCAATAAGGCTTATTGCACCTCTGTATCCGGCATACCCTCTATCAATTACGATTCTATCCGTAAATGGGAAAGATATACTCAGTTTTGTTGCGCCAAGCTTTGCTGCAAGATCTTTATCAAGTGAACTGCCAAAAATGAAATTCGGAGCTTCTTTTTCCACAGCGTCCCATATTCTTCCGGAATCCGATTCAAATAAGACTTCTGGAGAAAGGGTGTTCTTGAAATTAAGTTCTTTTTTAATGGAATCTTTATAATCTTCCGGCACATCGTCCGTTATAAGGGCAAGTGAAGGAATCCATCCAAACTCATTTACAAGAAACTTATTGAGAGCTATTGCATAATTTGAGTCCGTAATGGTTGCAAATCGGAGCTGTACATCAAAATCCACGACAAAATCTGCAACTTTATCAATAGATTTGTAGGTTTTTTCTTCTTCCTTTGCCGTGAAATCGCTAACATCTATTTTTAGTGCAGCACCGACCTTTTCCAGGAACAAGTTTGTTTCAGTAACCCCTATAGGAAGCGGATTAATAATATAAGGAGTCCCAAATCGGTCTTTCAGTTTTTCAGCTGCTTTGATACCCGTCCAGGGAGATAATACAATATTTAAAGCAGCAGACGACAAATCTTCAATTTTCTTTCCATTAAAGAGCGTATTTACTTCCAGACCAATGCCATTTAGTATCCGCTCTATCTCGGCAAGGTTTCCTTCCCAGAAAACATCCTGAGAAGGCACTATTCCAAATATATTAACAAGATTTTCTTTTCCGGGCTTTTCTTCAACTAGCTGATCTATGAATGTGTCCAGCAGGATTTCATAACCTATGTAGCTTGAACCCTTGAAACCTGCAGTTTGAGCGTAGATTACCGACTTATCTTTAAATTCACGTAATATTGAGCTCACGTCATCTCCGATAAGTTCTGCAGTACAGCCAGTAAGTACAACATATCTGTTTCCTTCTATAAGCTCAATTGTTTTCTCAATCTGCTCTTTTAGCCGTTTTTCTCCTCCAAACACGACTTCTTTTTCATAGGTGTTTGTACTCGGGACGCTCACTCCCCCAATCCACCCGGATCCTCTGAAACCTCCGGCAAAGCTCTGTCCGTAAAATAACTGAACACCGCATCCCGGCCCGGCATGAATGATCGGAACAAAGCCTTCTATAGCTGTAATAGTGCTTAACGCACCTCCAAGGGCGCATGAAAACCGTGGTGCTTCAATAATATTGCTCATTTTAAATCTCCCCTTTATGGTATTTGAATGGATTTTCATTTAACCAGCTTTCACGATAAATCGGCTTTGAATGTTCGGCAAGCTTTTTACTGAATGAGGGATTGTTGAGAAGGTTAAGAATTCTACTCCCAAAAGATATTACGCCGTTATAACCAGCAAAGATGACTGATAAGTTGTAAATCATAGCTGTAGGGAATCCCTGCTTTGCAGCCCAGATTGATTCCCCCACGTGACCGAAATAGAAATCAGGCTGTTCTTTATTCAGTATATTTGTCTGCTCAAACGGCTGTACATTTGCAATATTGGTACAGAAGTTTCCACATCTCTTCTCTAAATCTGCAAAGCTTTCAAAGATTACTTCGTCATAGTGATATGCAGTGACCCCTACAATATCCATCCCAAGATCTGCAAGAAGGTTTGGAATTCCTACTGCCCTTGATTGTCCTGCACTTACGAATGCTCTTTTTCCCGCAAGCTTTTCTTTAAGTTCTTCTATCTGTGGCTCTACTCTTTCTCTTTCCGCTTTTATGACCGTTTCCACTTCATCTTCTTTTCCAAGTAATTTCCCTATCTCTCTAAGCCACAGATCTGTACTATCAAGGCCGACTGGCATTATTTTTTGAGTATAAGGTACCTGGAAGCGTTCTTCTAATGATTTTGCAAAGTACTCGCTGAACGTTGGGCACATACTTGTAGTGAGAGCTGCTTCTGATGACTTTCCAATAGCTTCTGTAGTGGTGAAGTTCGGGATGAAATTTGCTTTAAGTTTTAATTTGGCCAGAAGTCGTTCGATTTCGACTTCATCAAGTCTTCCGACTGTAAGCGGATTTATCACATTGACTAAATCATTCCTTCTCTTTTTAGGCTTCTTAATAAGATGATTCAAAGCGCCCTGGAACGACCCATCGTATCCGGACGCCCATACCTTTGATTTGAATCCATCACAGTATACAGGGATCACTTTTGCAGATACCTCTCCCTGAACTCGCTTTATTATAGCGTCAATGTCCTCCCCGATGATCCCTGAAACACATGAAGAGAATACAAAAATAGCATTCGGATTGTGTCTTTTTTCTGCCTCCAGGATTGCTTCCTTAAGTTTGTCCTCTCCTCCATGAATGGCCTCTACATGGGCAAGGTTTGTAGAAATCCATTTTACATTCAATGGTGTTTCTCCTCTCAGGATTTGTCCGAAGCGGCTGAATATATTAATAAAAGGCAGTGAGCTGGTACATCCTACAGGAGCATGAGTAATTACAACTGCATCTTTTATGGTTGCCAGTGTGAATATTGCGAGCCATTCCTGACAGAAAGTTGTCTGGGAGAATTCCCGGTCTTTTGCCTTCAAACACTTCCGTGTTGTTAAATTCACAAGTTCACTGGCAGTTCCACCATAGGTGATTGTGGTGTTCAACCGATCCTCTCTTACAGGAACTGTACTTTTGTAAATACTTTTGTAGACACTTTTTGCCATTTGAGTCACTCCTTTACATTTTATTGTAAAAATTGAGATATATCACTGAGATTGCACAATAAATAGCCAGTATTCAAATATTTAGAGCCGATAACTATCAAAAAATATTCTTTACTTGAAGCTGCCTTGAGATTCAGGGAAGAGTAATGGTTGGGCAGATTAGTTCAGTCATGACAGAAAGAAAAAAAGGAGGATGGTGGAGACGAGTTAAATCAACAACAATAGCTGGAGGATAAAGATTCTATTGCATTCAAAACATGAAGATTAGCTGATTTGCGAGACTTTAACTCTTTTATGTTCATACTTTTACCTGCTATTTCACATCTTTATCTATTTTAAAATCCTCTGTAGTTTGACAATTACAATAACACTTGTAAATATTTAAACCCACATTTTACGGCAAAATGTGCCTGCTTTTCTCTGTTTAAATACCTTGGAGACATTTTTTATCCCATAATTTAAGATACCACTTATTCCAAAAAAATTGTATTTTTATCTCTGAAACGTTTTTTTGGTGTAAAGTGCTGGCAATGATGCTGAGTAGTCTCATAAATACCAGTAGCTATATTTGGCAACGCCCCGATCGAACAGATATTATTATTTAGTAGATTAACCGTGGAGCAAATACAATGGAAGAAGTATATAACAAAACATTCGATACAGATTCGGAGATTCATCCGGAGGCAGGAATACGCTCTGGATGCAGCATAGAAAAAATCAGAGGCAAAAGAAAAAGTCCTTTGCTTGCCGCTTTATTATCTCTCATAATTCCGGGACTCGGCCAGGTCTATGCAGGTGATCTACTTAGAGGATTTGCATTACTTGCGGGGCTGGGGATTAGCTTATGTTTGATGGCTCTCATTATTGGATTTCTCACATTTCCCGCTATCTGGATATTTGCAGTAATAGACGCATACAAAATGGTAAAAAAACAGAATGATAAAATCGAGTCGTACCCATAAGATTTTGATTTCAATCATGAGTGCACTATAAATTTGATAAAACAGTAGGTTTTCCATTTATGAGGTGCACTACACCATAAATGGTGTCAATAATACTGGGTGGTTCAGGTGAACGACGAAATTTTCGAACAAATCCACAAAAGTTTAACTGTGGAACAAATAATGACCCCAAAAGAGGAATTTTATTTCCATCCTCAAGATTCAAAATTTCATAAAGAAATAACTATCTTTCCCATAAAAAATGAAGATGGCTCAATCCTTAGATATTACGATAGTAAGGGTTCAAGAGAGTACTATATACTGCCAAATAAGATGGTTTCAAAAAACCTGGATATAATGTCTTTAATCAAAATGCTGGACAAAAACTCCTTTTTCTTTGTAACCCATGCTGAGATTGTAGGGATAGTTACTGTTGCAGACTTAAGGAAAGGGGCTGTGAGGATGTTCTTCTATCTACTGCTCTACAGGCTGGAGAACCAGATGAAGATGTTTTTCAAGGAAAGAATGTCCGAAGACGAATTTATAGAACTTGCAAAACCTAAATGCAGATCACAAAATAAGATGTACGAACTCTCTGTTTTTGAAGAATGCAGCTTTTACGATTACCTTGTAGCCCTGAAAAATTATGATGTTTTTAAGAAAAAACACAGTTTGTCAATAAGAGATGTTGAGCAATTCGGAGGACTTGATAAATTCAGAAATTGGATCATGCACCCTTCACGGGAAGAAGTCAAAGTAAAGATAGACTCGGACCTGGAGTATAATCGTTACCTGTTCAAGCAGCTGGATAGGATTCAGAAGCTCGAAATATTATTGCAGGACTCATAATATTTTTATCCACTTCAGGATCATATTGACTTCCATACCTTTGCCAGCGATTCCCCTTTCACGTGGATTTTAAATTCGAATAGATATCCGAATGGCGTCATCGAAGTTTCAAATCCCTTTGCAATTAGTTTGTCCATGATCGTTTTAATTGCATCTTCAGCAAATTCGATACTCGACTTGCTCTCAGATAGGTGTCCAAAAGAATGCAGGACGACTTTGTTTCTGTCTGTTTTTTTTGCCAGCCAGCTGATGTTATTTACAGCCTTTTTAACAACTCTATCCTTCTGGTCTTCATCTTCTTTCTCGACATTAAGAAATATGACCAGGGAATCAGTCGTGGATTTTTCGACCTCACAGGTCTCAGCAGAGTCCACGGTCTTGCTGAACGTTTTATACCAGAAATCCTCGGTATCAAACATCAATAGCTTCATTGTAATCACATAATGAACGTAACTTTATTTCCATATTGGCTTTAAAAAGACAATCCCATAGTGGTATGGATTCAGATCATGCCTGCTTTCTAACTTAAATCCCAGATCAGAAGCCCATTTGATGCACTGTTCGGGTCTGGGTCGTATAGCCATTGGTGGACCCCGTGGAGTTTCAGGATCATAATTCCAGTGTATAATGCCTAATTTACCTCCTGGAATTAAGATACGGTAAGCCTCTTTAAGAAGCCCTTCTGGTTTTTCTGCATGCAGGATATTAAAAAGCATTGCATAGTCTACACTCCGGTCCTTCAGTCCTGAACCTTCAAGAATAAAATCACAGAGCATTGCTTTTAAGTTTTTTAGATTCTCATTGCTCGCTCTTTCGGTGACTCTTTTTACCATTTCTTCTTCAATATCAATAGCATATATTGTCCCATTTATCAGCTTTGAAGCAGGTATAGTAAAAGTTCCGTAGCCGCATCCAAAATCAACTGCATTTACTACGCCATGATCAAATCCCATCGTCACCAGGATTTTTTCCGGGTCAAAAAAGTCCTCCCACTGATTTTCGGCTGGCATACCGCTTTCTCTGATTTTCATATTCAATACTCCATGTATTTTGGCTGCAAAGCGTGCGCTGGCATATTATTTTTCAGTTCCTGTGTTCCCGAATTAAAAAAGGATGAAGGAAAAGAATAGAGAGAGGATGAAATCCTAAGTTATAAAGTGAGTGGAAAAAATGGAGGATAAATCCACTCATGATGTAATTACCTACAAGATATATTACTTATACAGGTCATTACTCACAGAGGCCCTGCATATTTACTCATAATATCTTCCAGCAAAGTAAGCCCTCCGCTGAATCCTGCGTAACTGTGCTCAAGCACAACACGGTCATATGAAGGGAATGAAACCGTCAGATGTATGGCATTGAATTCAGGTCCGGCGATATTACTTTCGAGAGAACTCGCAAGCAGGAATAAGAAATTCCTATCTTTCAAATTTTGCCGAATCCTGTAGGCGTCAACTTCGTAAATTATCTCGGGCCATGCAGGAGTTTCAAGGCCAGTTGTCAGCTCCTCATTTATTAATTCACGAGCCTCCTCAGGTGGATTATCCGTTATCTGGACAATGTCAGGCAGATATCCCACCTCATTTGCAAGGTATTTTGTGATGCTTACAGCCGCATTACTGTCGGCAACAACCGCGAGATACGGATGTGGTCTGACGATCAAAAGTATATCGCCAATGTATTCTGCAAATCTGTATGCCCGCCTTTCCTCTCTGGCAATTAGATCTTCAATAATATTTGCTGAAACATCTAACCTTTCTCCGACTACTCTCAGAAACTCTGAGGTTTGCTTTGGTCCTACCGGGACTCCGGGGAAAGAGATAAATGGAGTGTCGAACTTCTCCTCGAGTTTATTTGCAGTTTTATGCCCGATCCAGCTTGAGAGGACAATATTGTATTCAGCAGCCGGAATTTTTTTCAGATTCTCAAGAGCATCAAACTCTCCTACGATCAGATTCGCCTTCAAGCCTATTTTCTCAAGCAGGGTTTTTATCTCTCTTGCCTCGCCCTTCCAGAATATGTGCTGGGATGGGACTATGCCGAATACGTTTACCAGCCCTTTTTCTTTCGGAGCTTTTTCGAGGAGCTGGTCAATTACGGCGTCGAAAAAGTACTCGTAGCCGTCGTATGAGGTTCCTGCAAACCCTGAAGTGTTCACATGTATGATCGGAACGTTGGGGTTCTTTTCTTTATATCTTCTGATAACCGACCCCACATCATCTCCTATAAGTGAGGGAACACAACCGGAGATGACCGCAAATAACTCTCCGTTTACAAGTTCTACCGTTGACTCGATAAGATTTGCAAGTTTCTTCTCGCCGCCGAAAATAACATGCTCTTCAACTAAAGAAGAACAGGGAGTGCTTGTTCCTCCGTAAGGGCCTCCGGCGTTCTGGCCTCCTCCGTAAAATTGGCCGAAGAGCTGTCCAATTCCACATCCTGCCCCTGAATGAAGTATAGGAACAACTCCAAATATGCCTACTGCGGTTGAATATGCCCCTCCGAGTGCGCAGGAGTAGCGAGGTGCTTCGATTGCGCCTGAAATAATATTGGTTGTCTGTAAAGATTCACTAATTACCATGATTACACCTGATTCAGTTCTCTGGTTCAGTCCTCTGCTTGAAGATAATAAAGCGAATTCGGCTGCCTGTACCACCAGTCTTTGTATGTGCTCTGCGTCTTTTCTTTCATAGTTCTCTGGTACGAATGGCTTTTCAGTGACTGCAAAAGGAAGTTTCCAAATGCAATCGCTCCCGTATAGCCGCTCTGGGCACTCCAGGGATGTGGATCGGACCTTAAAGCATGCACTCTTGTGACACCTTTATCACGCTTGAATGCACCTCCCTGGAATGGGCAGGTCATTGCAATATCTGGATCTCGCTGATTTGTAATGTGCGTCTGTTCTGCAGCCTGGAATGTATTTACCAGAATGTCAAAGTCTCCCATCTGGACGAGCAATTTTTCAAGGTCTTTCAGGATGAGGTTGTCAAAGTCCTGGCACATTGCAGCTGAAGATTTAAGGCCGAGTTCGTCAAAGTACGGAACCTGAGCCAGAAGCCTTCCCTGGCCGAGTGCGCCCAGAACTTCTACTTTCTCTCCATTGCCTTTGAAATTTTCAAATTCGTGTCTGATTGCTTTCAGTTTCGGAAGCCACTTCTCGTGTTCTTCTTTGATCAGGGCTTCGACTTCCTTTTCTTTTCCAGTATGTCTCGCAATCTCCCTGAGCCACTCATCTGTATGAGCAACTCCCATTGGGGATGGATAGAGGAAATAAGGAATTCCATATTCCTGTTCAAGCCCGCGGGCGAGATAGTCAGTATAAGTCGGGCATAATGGTGCAGTAACTGCGGCTTCGGAGAGCTGTTCAAACTGCTCCACAGATGCAAATTCAGGTACAAAGTTAACTCTAAGACCAACTTTTCCAAGCAGGCGCTTTATTTCCAGCCTGTCCTGCCATGTATAGGAGAGCATGCTTGCTACGTTTACCAGGTCTTTCTGTTTCTTTTCCGGTTTTTTGACAAGGTATTTCAAAACTGCGTGCCAGAAGGCATCGTATCCGGTCTGTACAAGCTTTGAGCGTGAGCCTTCACAATGGATAGGAACTATTGTTGCTTTTACCTGAGGCTGGAATTTTGCAACAACTCCTTCTATGTCCTCTCCGATTATTCCTGAGGTACAGGATGTAAGTATGAAGATTGCTTTTGGATTGTACCGTTTCTCAGCCTCAAGTATTGCTGCACCGAGTTTTTCGCCGGCACCGTAGACAACATCTTTTTCCCCGATGTTTGTCGTAATCCAGTGAAGATCGTAATTTGCAGGACGGCCAAGTTCTACAGGCACATGTCTGTAAAGTTCACGGTATCCGAGAGCTGAAGATGAGCAGCCTACAGGTGCATGATATATAGCTACAGCATCACGGATTGTTCCGATCCTTACTGAAAGGTAGAAGTTCAGAACACAACCACTGGACTGCTGAAAATTCCTCTCTCTCTGCCTCAGGCAGCCTGAACGGGCTTCTTTTACAAGGTTGCTTGCCTTTCCATACCAGACATTTATGCCGTTTGCCCTCTGTTCTCTGTTGGGACATGTGGCCCGTGATAGGTCGATTCTTTCCTCGATAAGTTCATTTTCAGTAAGTTCTGTTCCTGACATCAATATTACTCCGTAAGATACCCGGTTTTCGTAATGAATTCGTCTCCATTATTATTCTGCTCCGGCATCACCTCCTCCATTCTCGTTAATGGATATATAAATCGGGAATTCAGCAAAAATGTGACCTTGTTTCTCATTATCCGAATTTTTGCGGCAATATTCACTTGTCAAGATTTCGTTAAACCCATAGCTAAAAGATCTTTAGATATTAGCTATTCAAGAATTAGTGGGAAAATGTTTTGGGGTCTCCAGGGAGGCAAAACCATTTATGTTGAAGTAAACTCTGCTAGCTCTGAACTCTGACTCAGCCCTGAGCTTTGATTTGCTGGCCATTTAGAAAGGACTATATCCCAGGTATAGAGCCATGAGACAAAGATCCAAACCATACTTCCGGCAGTGCCTGGATTTATTACAAGGATCTTCAAGATTATGACATACGATAAGACTGTCAAAATAAGAGAGATTGTAAGACCTATAATTCCTTTTATTGGCTGATTAATCTTCTGTGCAGGTCAGGTTTCCAGGTTCCATGAGAACATAACGGGCCACCACACAAAAAGGACAAAGAATAGATCTCCTTCAGGCTTAAAAAACTCGTGCCTGCCATGCTGTAGGCTTGCCAGAAAATGAGACTCAAGAATCTTAAAAAGGTGAAAGCCAGAATTCCCTTCACTGGCTGGGCTACATGCTGCAATGGCCACTTCTCCACCCAGAAGAAGTAGTAAACAAACATTGCGAACCAGATTGACGGGACAAATCCGTATCCTACCATAAGGATTATGGCAAAAACGTAACAGAAAAGAGCGTTAAAGAAAACTGCTTTAGGCTGGGAAAAACCGTTAACAAAAGGATTATCAAAAGCGATAATGATTCCAATTCCAAGGAAGAGGTTCGAGATCAATGGTCAGTAGGTTTCAGGTCCGTTCCGAGCCACGAAATTACCAGTGGATGCAACACTCCGATCACCAGGCAGATAACCAGATAGGTAATCCCCCTCAAAGGTTGTCTTACGTTTTCCAGTGGCCAGTTTCCAGCAATAGAAACGATAAATGCAGTCCATACAAAGAATAAGGCATATACACTGAGCATATCCGGACTAATGCCAAAAGTTCCCTGACCAACTCTAATGAAGATTATCGAAGAAATAATAACACAAAGGACTAGGAATGATTCCACGCACAGGTTGATTATTTAGACTCATGCTTTACCTCCCTCCGTTAAATCTCCGACCCACTTGCTCAAAACTGACTCATGCTTTGTTTTCTTAGTTAAACTTCTTGCCCACCGGTTCAATGCTTTCATATTTTCCGATGCAATTTCCGGAGAATTGGGAGCTTTTACTGCCTTTTCTGCTGGATTTTTGCTGAATAATAGATCGAGTAAGTGGACGCAATTCTTTCCCTGGCCGGAGAATATATCACAGCAGGTTGCACAATAAGTAACCAGATCATGGGAAGATTCACGGATTGTCCTTTCTGTTTTTGCTGCACCGACATATGCATTCGCTAGAAATACCATTCCCCCCATCCCACAGCAGTGAGTATTGTCCCGAGTGTGAGTATGTTCACCAATCTTATACCCTGCTTTAGAAATCAAAGCGCGCACAGCATCCTGAATTTCTGGCTGACCGCGTGCAGAGCAGGGATCATGGATAGTGTAAGTATTGTTTCCCTTTTCTGGAATTTTAGCACCAGTTTCGGAAAGCACCCTATAAAGAGAGACTGGCTTGACATCAGCCAATTGCTCGGAAAGACGTTTGTAACAATATGGGCAAGCTATGATAATTTCCGAAGCTCCAAGATTCTTTATATCTTTCTCAAGTTGCTCTGATATCTGATTAGCATAGTCAGTTTTTCCAATCAGCTCTGATGGCCCTCCACAGCAGCCAAGTGCAATCCCTAGATTGGAATACTGAGCAGTAAGATGTGAGTATGTTGCCTTAACAAGTTCAGGCGAATACGCGGAAAGAGCACATCCAGGGAAGAAAACTGCATCACAGGATTCTGCTCCTTTACCTGCAGAGACAATTCTAAAGTTATCTGATAAGTAAAATTCCTGTCCCTCAACTGCTGGCTTGTGACCTGGAAGTGGTCCGACCCCCTTTGAAACAAGTTCCTTGCGGGTTTCCATCATCATGAGTCCAATATCCAGATTTTCAGGGCAGAGTTTTTGACAGTATCCACAGATATTGCATGAATATGGTAATACCGGACTGTCGGAAAAACTCGTATTCAATGCTTCATTAGCCAGTTCTTTTGGTGTCTTTCGATACGCAGTTAAAAAATCACATTCCTCAGTACATTGACCGCATTCTATGCATTTTGCTACAACAGTTTCTGCATAATTCACTACTATCCCTCAATTATAAAATAAAATAGCTACACTCATCCTCACAATTGTGAATCTATTCTAAACCATGAAATCAAAAGTATTTATTTCCTTAAATTCTGGCAAAACTTGCCTCAATTTTCCAAAATTCGAAACAATACGCAGGTAAAAGGGAGAAATTCCGAAGAAATTATTCCGGGTTCGAGGAAAAATTTTACTTAACCCAGAACCGATTTTTAATTCACAGCTAAGCATGGAAACCTCCGCCAGCTTGTCTGGCGGCTCTGCACAAAAAGCAGAAAAAGAAGAAAGAAGAAGGAAAAAAGAAGATCAGCTTTAAAAAAGCACTAGAGAACGGATAAACAGAAAGTAATTGTTGTTTTTTCAATTTCTGCTTTTAGTAGGTTTATTATTTGTTAATTTTTTCCTTTTGTGTCTTTTCGGGAAAGACCGCTCTCCTGCGTCGAGCGGGACAAGAACGGTTCGGTAAAGTGAATGAGGTTGTACGGGTCAGAAATTCATGCCTAAAAAAGCCGACCCTGAGTTTGCCGATCATGAGATAAATAGTGAGCTTGTAAACATGTGCTCGCACGTGAGAAAAGGCTTTCTGATCCAGAACGTGTTTTTCATGCTTAACCTGCATTCTATTGTACCTATATGAGTAACGAGGATTAAACAAATCATTAAAAAAAGCAAGAGTTAAAAAGATTAGTGAATATTGAATATTAAAACTGATCGAATAAATAATATCTTGGATATGTAATAAATATTGATATTATTGAAAATATATGAAGGAAATGGTATGAAAATAAATAATACCTTTCATTATCCTCCAGAGTTAATGAGTCTTCTTAAAGATACTATTCCTCTTCTTAATAGGGGAAAAAGAGATGTATTTCTGTTTTTTGAAGGTGCCGGAGTACCTACTAAAGTGATGCAGTCTGTTCAGCAGCAGTGGCAACAAGATAAGGATAGCATTTCGAAATTTGAGATTACTCAACAGATTTTAACAAAGCTCAATCAGGACGATGAAGCATATCTTCGGGAACGTAGAGAAGTTCTAAAACGTGTAGTTGAATTTGAGTCCTTTTCATCGTGCTGGCCAGGTGATCAGCTAAAAGCAAAAGGACTGGTTTCAGAAATACAGAAAGTCGTCAACGTTAAAGACACTTTTACACGTATTGTAAAGGAGCGTGAATCAGAACAGAAAGCACGAATAGCTCAAAAACAGGTTGAATTTGAGAAAATAAGTAAAAAGAAAGAAGAGATTGCCAGAGTTAAAGGTGATTTATTTTCTCTGTTCCCTGAAAAGAATAAACAAAAACGGGGTAAAGCCTTGGAAAGAGTGTTAAATTCTCTATTCCAAGTTTACGGAGTTCTTATACGCGAAGCATTTACGCTTACAGAGAATGATGGAGAGGGAGTGGTAGAACAAATTGATGGTGTTATCGAAGTTGATGGGCATCTTTATTTCATTGAGATGAAATGGTGGGAAGAGCCTATTGGCAAGCCAGAAATATCTCAACATCTCGTACGTATTTATCATCGTGCTGAAAGTAGAGCAATAATTATTTCTGCATCTGGTTTTACAGGTCCGGCAATAAAAATTTGCAAGGAAGCTTTACAACAGAAAGTAGTGACTTTATGCACATTGCAGGAATTTGTGATTTTACTCGAAAAAGAGGAAAATCTTTGCGATTTCATCAAGAAAAAAGTTCAAGCAGCAATCGTAGATCGTAACCCATTTATAGAGGTGCTGATGTGACCAAGTTACGAAAAAGACGTGTTGGTTCTATCAAATCTGAACTTATAAAAAAGTCCAGAGAAGCTGCACTTGCTGCCGTTCAGATCTTCAATAATCCTAATATAACCTTTAAATCTGAAACGTATATTGTTTTGATGATCATCGCATGGACATATCTTCTTCATGCGTATTATAGAAGTAATAATATTGAATACAGGTACTTCAGCCAAAATGGCAAAAAGCGCATTTTTTTGAAGACAAAGTATGGCGCATCAAAATGTTGGGAACTTGAGCGTTGTTTAAATGAGCCAAAGTGCCCTATCGATAAAGATACCGCAAACAATCTGCGCTTTCTAATTGGCCTCAGGCATGAAATAGAGCATCAGATGACAACAAGAATTGATGATATTCTTAGTGCAAGATTCCAAGCTTGTTGTCTTAACTACAACGATTATATCAAGGAGTTGTTTGATCCAAAGCTAGTGTCCTGACCATTTAATTATTCCACATAATATTTTGACATTTTCTCATCTGCATTCTTCCTTGTAAACTTCCATTCAATTTTCTTTTTATGCTCATTCCTTCTTTTTGTCCATGCACTC
>Ga0208695_1000160_pt1 | contig 91741 bp, 84 predicted proteins | sample AD_UKC111_MetaG_FD_184449 | JGI IMG/M metagenome (GOLD analysis project Ga0208695, IMG submission 184449) | Active sludge microbial communities of municipal wastewater-treating anaerobic digesters from Hong Kong - AD_UKC111_MetaG (SPAdes)... | ecosystem: Engineered > Bioreactor > Anaerobic >... | reverse complement strand
CTCACACATTAACAACATGAAAGCCAACCATTATATTCCCATACTGCTGATCCTGGCAGGAGCTTTTCTCAATATCGCATCCGCCCAGGAAAAAACAAGAACCGTCTCAGGCATCATAACCTCGTTCGGCACAATACCGTTAAACAATGTAAGGGTGTTTGCCGACAAGTCGGGCCAGATTGTAAATACCGACTCGGCCGGCAGATTCTCGGTTCAGATAATGGATAAAGACATCCTTTTTATATCGGCGGCCGGATTTAACAGCAGAAAAGTCAGGACAGGAAAGGAGAACTTATATGCAGTTGACCTTAAATATGAGGATAATGTCAGTAACTTCAATGATGCAGTCAGCCACGGACATATTTCCGAATCCGCACTGAAAAGTGCCCTGGCCCTTGAGTCTAAAAAGAATGAAAAAGATTATACAAAATATAAATCCATTTATGACCTTATCTCCAGCGAGATCTATAACGTCAGGATTAACGGCAACACAATAGTCAATACAAAACTCAGATCCTTCGACAGGACCCCCGAGGTGCTGCTTGTAGTCAACGATAAGATTGTTCCCGATATATCCTACATCATTCCCGCCGATGTAAAATCCATTGAGTTCATTGACGATGTAGGCTCAACACTCTACGGCTCCATGGGGGCAAACGGGGTGCTGAAGATTACTTTAAAATAGCCATCCTGCGACGGGCATGCGGAAAACAGTAAACCCGGCTTGAATTACTGTGGCCCCTCGCCCCCGGGAGAGGGGCTTGCGGTGAGGCAAAAAACACCCCGGACGACTGACGCCCGACGCCCTCCATCAAAACTCACTGTCGAATCTGTATCTCCCCGAATTCACTGCATACACTGCATACCCGTCTTCCATTCCCCGTAAAACAATTCCCTTCGACTTTCTGATCTTCTTTCCGCTTTCCCTGACGCTGCCTGAATCCGATGAAGGCACATATACCGTTGCCGTCGCACCAACCGGAACTTCAATCTCCATCATGAATTTTCCCTGTTCCTTTTTCCAGTTTATTGAGGCAGTACCGTACGGTGTGAGGTTTGAATATGATGCATTATCGATGTCTTCTGCAGGCTGCGGCCTGAAAATTATGTTCTTGTAACCGGGATAATCAGGATCGGCATTCATGCCTGCCAGCTTCCTGTAAAACCAGGATATCCCTCCTCCGAACATCGGATGATTGCGTGAATTAGTGCCGTCCCACTGCTCCCATGTCGTCGTTGCTCCCTGGCCGATCCACCATCCGTACGATGGCTGTGTGCGCTGACTCATTACTTTCGCTGCCAGATCATGAAGACCATTTTCCGAAAGCACCTCGAAGAAAAACTGGGTTCCGAAAATCCCTGTATCGAGATGATCGCCCGCTGCATGGATATCCGCCTCCAGGGCAGCCACAACCTTCTTTCTCTGATCATCCGGAACCCCCATCTTCAAGGCGAAAATGTTTCCTCCATATTGACCGTAGGTTCCTTTCTCAGGATCATAGAATTTCTTCTGAAATGCTTTCCTGGTCTTTTCTGCCAGTTCGCTGTAATACTGTGCATCCTGATTTTTCCCAATAACCTTTGCAGCCTTTGCGGTCAGGTCGGCACATCTCCAGAGATAAAATGTATGCACCATATCATCAGGAGGAAGCTTCCCGGGGGCAACCCAATCGCCCAGGTTGATCCACCTGTCAGGCTTTTTCCTGTCGGGAGCCTGTGAGTACATTATCCCCTCATCGTTTGTCCAGGTGAGCATATACTTGATATAACCGGTCATACCGTCATAATTCTCCTCAAGCATGTTTCTGTCGCCGTAATGCAGGTAGAATTCCCATGGCATAATGATCATTGCCGCTCCCCATGCAACGCCTCCACCGCATCCGGGCTGCCATGGTGCACCGTTGGGTACATACCCGTTATCTTTGTTTCTGGAGCCGTAAATATCCCTTATCCATTTGGTATAGAAGGGACGTGCATCAAAATTATGCATAACTGTCACACATGCCACCTGACCGTCGCCAGTATACGGTGATCGTTCCCTGTGGGGGCAATCGCTTGCAACGCCTCCGTGCATGTTATCGGTCTGGCTCCGCCACCATATCCTGTTTATTGTGTTGAAAAGCTCGTTGGAGCATTCGAACCTTCCTGTGGTTTCAACATCGGTGTATACCGCTTCCGCGGTTATCTGTCCGGGGTTGAGTTCCCCAGGCCAGTTAATGATCTCGACTTCCCTGAACACAAACCATGTGAATCTTGCAGAATAGGATTCGGATCCGCCTCCCTTCATTATGTATGAATTGGCGCCCATCGCCGATTCGCATATGTATTTTATTTCAATTTTCCTTCCCGCTTCACCGGAAACATTCCTCAGATGGATCCACCCTGATATCTCCTGCCCGAAATCGAGTTTGTAATGTCCTTCACCAAGCTTCCGGGTTTTTACGGGTGGAAGTACTTCCATCACTTTGTCGGCAGGCGACATATGTGCCTTAAGATAACCTTCCGGCGCTTTTCTGACAGCGGCATTCTGCCATCTGGAATCATCGAATCCTGCATTGTTCCATCCAGGCTGTTCGAGCCTGGCATCATAATGTTCGCCGTCGTAAACCAGATCCATGGTGACAGGTCCCTTTTCAGCCTTCCAGCTGTTATTGCTGGCGATTATATCTTCAGTGCCGTCGGTATATCTGATATAAATCTGTCCGAGAAACCGCGGGCTCCCGTATCCCTGGCACCAGTAGCTTGCCGGATTGTAAAAACCGTTTCCAAGAAATGCTCCCAGAACATTTTCACCCTTCCTCAGATGCCGGGTAATATCATACGACATGTACATCACCCTGTATTCGCTGAAATTGTTGCCGGTCATGATGCCTATAGACCCGATGTCATCGCGTCTCCCGTAAAGTGTTATGTTGGGAACGAGTACATCATTGCCGACTTTTTCTCCATTCGCGTAGAATTCGAAATAACCGAGTCCGGTTACAAATGCACGTGCCGAAGCCACATCCTTATTGATCATGAAGCTCTTTCTAAGCAAAGGGGCAGGAGGGGGCAGCACCGCAGGCTTGAAATCAGGTGAGGCAGGTCGGGGAGATGCCGGTCGCGGCAAAGCCTCTTCTCCCTGCCACGGGGCTCCGATCCATTGGGCTTTCCATTCAGAGGGGTCGAGGATCCCCATGCACCAGAATCCAGGTTCGCTCCACCCTGACACCTTTCCGCTGCGATCCCATACCCTGACCTGCCACCAGCATTCCTGCCTCGAGGCAAGTCTTTTCCCTCCATAAACCACGTTCACCGATTCTGAAGAGATTGTTTTTCCCGTGCTCCAGAGATCCGGGTTACCGGATAAAAGTTTTTCCTTCGTTCCTGCCACCCGTATTTCCCAGGCAGTCTGGTACTGTCCGCGTTCAGCAGGATCAGTAATATTGATCCACGACAGCCGTGGATTCTGAATATCGACGACCTGTGGATTGTTAATATATTCACAGGTGAGTTTCGCAGGTCTTATACCTGCATATGCAAGACTGCCGGTGAGAAGCAGCACCGCTATTGATAATTTTTTCCTTTTCATTCCTTAAAATTAAAGAATAAATGCTAAATTATCAGACTAATCTAATTTTTCAGACATTCATTCAATAATTCCTCAAAAGATGAAAAAGAATCTGCCAATCTCCTTAAATGGAGCCCTATTGATCATTTTATTATCCGGGATAAGTTCTTTTGTGAACGCCCAGGGAATAAACATCTCGTACAATTTTCCTGCCGGCAAGGTGGTGAAATACAAGCTTACATCGACCATGGCCCAGACAATGGATATGCAGGGTCAGACCATGCAGACTGATGTCAGCTCAGCATTCGGATGCGCTGTTAAATCTGCAGGAAGCCGGAACGGAGACCTTATCCTTGAGATAACCGTGGACACCATCGGACAAATCACCAGTTCACCAATGGGCGGATCGGGAGGCCCTGTCCAGGGGATAAAGGGAAAATCATGCAATATCGTTATAGCTCCCGACGGGAAGGTTGTTGATATCTCCGGCGCTGAAGCTTTTGTTTATAATCTTGAAGGTAGCGGAGAATCAAATCTGGGTCAGACCCTCAGCGATTTCTTCCCGCGGGTGCCCGGAAAAGCGGTGAATGCAGGAGATACATGGACCTATCAGGATTCAGTCACTTCTAATTCTGCATCAATGAAAATTACGACAATCGATAATGCCGGGAATAAAGTCGAGGGATTTGAGAAATTCGACGGAATGGATTGTGCAAAGATTGTGTCAACCCATTCAGGGACCATTTCGATGGCGATTCAGTCACAGGGCATGGATGTTTATATAAAAGGCCCCTATACCGGAACGTCGGAATGTTTTTTTGCAGTCAAAGAAGGATATTTCGTTAAGATGACTTCGGCAACGCTGATAAAGGGCAATCTCGAGCTTCCCTCTATGGGAATGAATATGCCCATTACCGTTGATATGAAGTCGGAGTGCGTTGGGAAGTGAGGCGTCGGGCTCGGGTGTCGGGTTTGATGACCGGACCGCAGGGTACAACCCCGACACCTGATGCCGCACGCCGTGCTTTACAATTTTGGCGTAAAACTGCAACCCTTCACTGAACTTTATCCGATACCGGTTGTTTATTTGTCAAAACACTCAGGAATGAAACACCATACATTGTTAACGGTTTTGATAATTACATTGCCTATGGCTGCAGTATCACAGACAAGCTTCCATGATTTTAAGGTAAAAACACTTGAAGGTGCTGATTTTGACTTTGCTTCGCTTAAAGGAAAAAAAGTTATGATTGTCAATGTTGCATCAAAATGCGGTTTTACACCACAATACAAGGACCTCGAGGAGATGTATAAAAAATACCAGGGAGATCTTGTGATAATAGGATTTCCTGCAAATAACTTTGCAGGGCAGGAGCCGGGGACAGCCGCGGAGATTCGCCGGTTCTGTTCGGCAAACTATGGAGTCACTTTCCCGTTGATGGAGAAAATATCAGTGAAAGGTGATGATATGCATCCTCTTTACAAATGGCTCACTTCAAAATCGCTAAACGGGGTTATGGATTCAGAGGTGAAATGGAATTTTCAGAAATACCTGATTGACGAGAACGGAAAACTTGTTGATGTTATGTATTCCAAAGAAAAACCTGAATCGGAAAAATCACTGAAATGGTTATCGGCCAGATAAAGATCTTGTTTTTGATTGGGTTTATGTTTATAAGCCCCTGAGGATCTTATCCGAAGGGGCTTTTTAATTTGAAAGGTGTCTTGTTAATGTGGCGCAATACCGGGTGCTCTGAAATTGGATTGCAAATATCGAAATTTGACAGGAGTTGAAATTCAGGGAAAAATTACGCCCTTCCCTCCCGAAATTTCGGGATTCCCCCAGGGGTGAAGGAGATCTTCGATGAGGCTTTATCATTACGATTAAAGCTTATTCAGGCAATAAGGTATCCTTTGACCTTTGGGGGAAATAAGAAAGGGGGTAAAAGATGACCTGAATCAGAATCTTTCGAATTTATCCATTAGCCCTTGCAGTTTCTTAAAGAGTTATAGTCAGTGTGTTGCCGGATTTGGAAACGGAATAGGATTTCAGTGCGACAGTGGCGGGACCGTTTATTACACTGCCGGTGGTCGAAAAGACCGATCCGTGGCATGGGCATGGGAAATTGTTGGATGCGGCGCTGTATGCTATGCCGCAACCCTGATGCGTGCAGGTATTGTCGAGAGCCACATAGCCTGCCGTTGTGTTTGCCACAATGATTCCCTGGACATTCACGAAACCGCCTGAATTATTAAGAGCCGCATATTTTGCATCCGTAAGATCGAGGGTAAGCTTATTGCCATTGCCATTACCTCCGGTGCCGGGGTCACCTGAATTGTCTTTTGAACAGCTGGCCATAACCGAAGGTATGACCAGGAATGTGGTTCCTCCGATAAGAACCTTTTGAATTAAATCTCTTCGTGTCATTGGGTTTATGTTTTTATGTTTCCCTAATAACAGATTCCAAGGGATTTTGTTCAGGAGGTTTTAAAGAACTTACACTGAGAGCACAGAAAATTCACAGACAAACATAGAGTTAAGAAATATTTTCTCTTTGGTCTTCCGAATAACTTAATGCACCAATTTGAGTTCTTCTTAACCCCCCTTCAGGAGGGCAGGGGGGCAAAACAATCTTCAGGAGGGCAGGGGGGTAAAACAAACTTCAAGGAGAGCCGGGGGGATAAAATTAACTTCCGTGGGGCTTAGGGTGATAATTAAGAACTTACACAGAATGCACTGAGAAACAGAGGTATTCTAAAATCTTGCGCTCAGACTATTAAGATCCTGCGGGGAATTGATATTCGTGAATGCAATCCTGTTATCGGGCGTATCTTCAACATTAAAAGCTGAATACTTCCGGCTTAGGATGAAATCCCTTATAGCCATGCTTTTCCCCGAAGCAATGAATTTTTCGAGATTTACCAGGGCTCTTTTTCCATATATAGCATGGAGAGGTTCAATGTTCGTCCCGATTTTGGGGACCAGGATATCGCCATGGACGGTTTCAAAATATGAGATCATCTCCAGGATCAGCATCTTATTTAGGAACGGCATGTCGCCTGCAAAGACAAAAACAGCATTTCCTGAACAAGAAAGCAAACCGGAATGGATTCCTGCTATAGGGCCAAGCCCCGGAAATTTGTCTTTCGTGATCATGTACTGCGGGTAAGTGATGAATTCACCGGGATTGTTGGTAACAATGATAAGCTCATCAAAGATATCTCCAATGACGTCAGTTATCCTTTCCAATATTGACCTTCCGCCGATTATGATATTTGTCTTGCTGGTGCCTCCCAGACGTCTGGCTGATCCGCCAGCAAGTACGACTCCCGAGATCCTGTTTTTCACAGGGAAGATTGCAGAAACTGATCAGCAGCCGCCGGCAGCCTTTTTCTTTTTGGCTGCAGGTTTTACAGAAGGTTTTGCAGCTGCGCCAGCCTGGTTGTCAGATGCCTGCTGTGCCGATAATCCTCCACCTCCGAGTGCCTGGCCCGCGCTCTTTCTGAAATCATATTTTGCAAATTCCTCATCGGGACTTGTTGATGAAGGCTGTCTGGGGTTCAGGATGTTTTCGAACCAGTAATTGAGCCCGCCTTCCAGCACATAGTTATTGTTATACCCGAGCTGGCGGGTTATCATCCAGGCCTCATTTGCGGTCAGGGTGCCGTTTGAATAAAAGACATTCATCTTTGTTTCCTGGTTCAGAATATCCGTATAATCCGGCGACAGGAGGTTTGCAATAGGAATGTTGATTGCTCCCGGGAGACTGTACTTTTCAAATTCTTCCTGACTCCTGACATCAATGAGGCGGAGCGACGGATCTTTTTTTACTAACATGTCTGCCACGGCATCCGGAGCCAGAAACTGGTTGCGCGTGTTGACTTCGTTAAGGAGCTCATCCGCGGTCAGCTTATATGGATTTGTCTTGTTCTGGGGGACAGCTGCAATAATGAGTCCCATCGGAATTAAGAACATCGCAAGTAATTTTAACGGCTTCATGTCATTTATTTGTTCAAAATTAATATATTTCATTAATAATCAGTATGCTTCCCTCGGGAACTTTTTCTCGGCCCATTCTGCGACGAAGAACATTCCCAGGGCTGCAATAATGAGTAACAGTCCGAACATGCCATCTGACATTCCGAGAGTGGTGCTTATCTTCGGTTCACCGAGATATTTCGCCATATACATTTTCTCCCACCATGGATATGTAAAGGCGAAGCCATAGACTCCGATGAATAGTCCGCCTATGAATACCATAGCATCTATCTTACCGATGGCAGCGCCGCAGAAGCTTGTTCCCGGGCAAAATCCGCCCATAATGAATCCGGCGCCCATTATCACACCGCCGATGATTGCGGACGTAAGGTAAGTGGGGTTGACGTATACAAGGTCGAGGTCGATCCACCCGAAGAGGCTCATGAACAGAAGTCCGAGCATAGCGGTTATCGCTCCAGTGAAGAAGACTTTAAGGACAACGGCATCGTAACCGTAAAATATCCCCGCGAGTTTTCTGCTTGACGAGAATCCGCTGCTTTCAAGCACCCATCCAAATGCGATTCCTATGAAGAATGCCAGAAGGAAATTGGTGTTTTCGGATATTATTTCATTTGGTGCTAAAGGTCCCATGTTTATTTGTTTAAAAGTTTAAAAGTTGAAAATTTTGTTGTTCCGTGTTGCCGGGTGATGTGTGATGGTTACCGGATATTGGGTTCAAAGTTCAAGGTTCAAGGTTCAAAGTTTTATTTCTGACACCTCACTCATCGCTCCTCATTTCTTACCCATCAGCCCTTCGCCCTGTGCCCTGCGCCTTTTCATATCCAGTTTCGTCTGAAAAAGTAGGCAAGTGCGAAAGCCGTCCCGAAGATTCCCATCATGGTTATGAATCCGCCCAGTGAAAGCACGGCCATTCCGCTTAGAGCGGAACCGCTTGTGCATCCTCTTCCGAGCTGCGATCCGAAGCCAAAGAGTATTCCTCCTGCAAGAGCAAAGACAAGTCTTCGTTTCGATGTGATTTTCGGGGAATGTTCGACTTTCAGCTTTAATCTTCCCGCGAGTGCCCCTGAGAGAAATCCGCCGACAATCACTCCGAGCATTTCAAATACAAGCCACGATTTCATCGGATTACCGCCGTGACTTTGGGCATATTCGGCCATGAAAGGCATGTTTTTTCCACCCTCTCGTCCGACAGCCTGTATTGAGGTGGCAACAACGCTTTTGACCGCACCGCTTGCCCCCAGGCCGCGTCCTGAAATAAAATTGGCTGCTAAAAGCACCAATCCGAGCAGCACCCCTCCAACGTATGGGTTCAGGTACCTGGTTTTTCCTGATTCTTTTGGTTCTGACATTTCTTTTGGTTTTATGCTAGTAATATATTATTTAAGTTATTGTGCGGTGTCAGGCGTCCGGCATCCGGTGTTTTACTACCTGCTTCCTGCTTTCTGCTTCCTTTTTCATGCGGCCCGCCGCACGCCTGATGCCTGATGCCGGACGCCCTCAATACAGCCACCTGCTCACCTGTCCGGCATATACAATAATGAATCTCAGCATCAGGCTTCCGAAGATCACAAGGACCGGGGGAATGAGTGCCGGTATATGATATTTTCTCAATTCAAGTATTTCAAGGAATGCAGGGATGAGCAATCCTAGTATCACAACAAATATCCAGAATGACATTGTATAAGGTCCTCCCAGGAACATATTTGCAGCTTCGATCTGCACCTGAGTGCCGGCCAGATATCCCATGAACATATGGATTATCAGGAACAGTTCAATGCCGATGATCACAAGGTCGATTTTTGCAAAATGTTTTCTCTCATCGGGGTTCTTCGACAAAATGAGAGTTGCGGCTGCCCCTGCTGACAAACCTGATGCCAGAAACAGAGGGCCGAGTATGGAAGTGTTCCACAGTGGTCGTGCGTTGAAGGCTGAGAGAAGGATGCCGGTGTAAATCCCGAGTATCAGTCCATAGATAAGCATTATCCATGCTAGCGTCAGCTTGTATTTATTGAAAAATCTCTCCAGTTCCCTGAGCCATTTGTACTTCCAGTTCCATTCCGGAAAGATGTCTCTTATATGCAGGGCACACCAAATGAAAGCGACAGGGGTTATGACCATTAATGTCCATGCACCCCACGACATCGGTGACTGCAGTTTTATGTTGGTATAGAGTTGCCAGAAAAACAGCTTATGGCGAAGGTCGATGAAAAGAGCCAGCAGTCCTATGACAAGGAGGAATGGTGTGAGAAATGGGGTTATCCTCACGGCAGTATAATATGCTTTGCCTTCTCCCCTTATGTAATATAGTGCAGCCAGGCAGAGGATACCGGCAGCCATTCCTCCCAGGAACAGGTACAGCGGGATCTGCCAGTGCCATATATGAAGAGTGGGGTCAATCATGTTGTTCATTCTGCCGCTGACAAACAATTCTTCTTTCATGGATAATAAAGGTTTATGAAATTAAATCAGGAAATATAACTGTGGATTTGTACCAGCCTCGGGGATAAGGGTCTTGTATTTTCTTTTCTTCAGTACCACCGAAACATCGCTGTTTGGGTCGTCGAGATCGCCGAAATACATGCATTTTGTCGGGCAGACCTCAACGCAGGCAGGCTTCATCCCTTTAAGTATACGGTGTTCGCAGAATGTACATTTATCCACATAGCCGTCGGGATGTGGATAGCGGGCATCGTATGGACATGACGCGATACATGCTCCACAGCCAATGCATTCAGTCTTTTTCACAAGCACTATTCCTCCTTCAGCAAAATGGCTTGCGCCGGTTGGGCAGCATCTTACGCAGGGAGCATTGACGCAATGGTTGCATCTCTCAGACCTTATCTCCATCTCGAGCTGAGGATATGTGCCATCCATTACTTCAACGACCCAGTCGCGGCAGAAGCCATGAGGCACATTGTTTTCTGTCTGACATGCAACAACACAGTCGCTGCATCCGACACATTTCCTGGTGTCAACAGCCATTGCATACCTCATAATGCTGCCTCCTGTTCTTCTTTTTCAGTCAGAAATGTAACAAAATTGCTTCTCATCCCCGTTCCTCCCATTATCGGATCGACAAGAACTTTTGTTATGAGTCCCGTGTCGCTGGCGCCTTTCCCGTAACATCTTGTCATCTGCTTTTGCGTATGTCCGAAACCATGGACCATATATACAGAATCCCATCGTATCCTTTCTGTTATTCTTACCTTTATCGGAAAGTCGGATACATGCCCGTCCTGGTTCCTGAGCCATATCTCCTGGTCATTCCTGAGTCCCCATTCTCTGGCCACTTTTGGATTGATCCAGACCTTGTTCTCATCCATCAGTTCTGTCAGGTTGGGATTATTTGAGGTGCGTCCGAAAGTATGCATCGGGGCCCTTCCGTAGATTAGCCTGTAGAAACCTTCGGGTGGTTCTTCATGAGGAACATATGAGGGCATAGGGTCAAAACCATACTGTTCAAGGTATGAGGAATAGAGTTCTATTTTTCCCGAGTCGGTTGCAAACTCCGCCTGCTCATCGGGAGCAAAATACAGATCGTCGTACTCCCTTTCAAATGTCTTTACTCCAATGTTTTTCATCTCGGAGAGTGATGTTCCAAGTTGTTTTAGCTGCCAGTCGAGCAGGTCTTCCTGCTTTTCATAAGGGAAATATGCTTCGAGCCCGAGCTTTTTTGACAGCTCGCGTGCTATCCAGTATCCCGGCTTTGTATTATACATTGGCTCTGCTGCAGGCATACGGAGTGCGATCTGTGGTTTTCTGTGAGGACTGGTCCGAATGATATCGTATCTTTCGAGATATGTGCATTCGGGAAGGACCACATCGGCCCATCCTGTGTACTCCATTGGCATTGTGTCGATGGCTACTATCAGATCGAGGTTCTGTATTGCCTTTGTCGTTGTGTTTATATCGGGAATTGTCGACAGCAGATTGGTCCCGTTTATAATCCAGCCTTTGACAGGATAACCAGGATTGTTTTCAGGTATTGACGCGTCTATTAAAATATTTGTTGGCACAGAACCTGCGACGGGATATTTTCCGGGGAACAGATCCTGCCATGTTTTTGAAGGTTCTTTGTATGGAGGGATCCTGGCGCCGGCTACAGATATCCTGGCAGGTCTGTAGAAGCCGCCCCTTCTTCCCCACGATCCCATGAGGGCGTTCAGGATGGCGATTGCCCTGATGCGCTGCGTGTCATCGCCATACCAGGTCACGTGGCGTCCGGGATGAATTAGCACTGCAGGAGATGCATTTGCCATTTCCTTCGCTGTTTTCCTTATAAGATCAGGTGCGATTGTGGTAATTCCATAAGCCCACTCGGGAGTAAAATCTTTTACATGGTTCCTAAGCTGTTCAAAACCATAGCAATATTTTTCGACATATTTTTTATCGTAGTATTCTTTACTGATTATTTCATTCATCCAGGCAAGCAGCAAAGCGATATCAGTCGACGGCTTTATGGGCAGCCAGTACTTTGATTTACCGGCCGCGGTGCTGAACCTTGGATCGACGGTTATTATTGATGCTCCCTTGTCGATGGCATCCGACATTTCCTGGATCTGCCCGTTATGCATGTTTTCACCTATGTGTGAACCGATGAGCACAAGGCATCTGGTGTCCCTTATATCTGTAATTTCAGGTGAATATACTTCTTCGCCGAAAGTGGCAAAAAACGCTTCGTCGCGCGGGCCGCGGCACTGGGCATATGAAGGTTCGGCAATGTTTGCAGTGCCGTATGCATTCATGAGATTTGTGAAATTGCTGCTTCCCGATCCATGAGTAAAAAGAGCCATACTCTCCGGGCCATACTGCGAGGCAATAGCCTTCATCTTTGAGGCTATATGGTCGAGGGCCTCGTCCCATGAGGCCTCCCGGAATACCTGCCTGCCACGTTCTTCAACCCTTATTAGAGGTGTTTTAAGACGATCGGTGTCGTAATACATTCCTACTCCCCCTGTCCCCCTCGGACAGAATCGTCCATTGCAGTGCTGGTCTTCATCGTTTCCTGTTATTTTCCAGATCCTGCCTTCCGGGGTCTTATATACCCATCCGGCACATTTCCAGAAACATACTTCGCAATAGGTTGGGGTACGCTTGAGATCGGTAGGCAATATCCCGCTATCGGGAACTGATGAGGACTGCCTGAAAAAACTGTATCCTCCTGCTCCGGCGGCCAGGGCTCCGGCGCCAAGGAGTGAAATTTTAATGAACTCTCTCCTGTTTGTCATACCATGTAAGCGTAAACAGTCTGTAAAACTAATAAAAAATAAATCTGATAATATCTATATAGTTCAATATATATTTAATGCCCTCAAACCGGGCATTACAGTTTATTGTTAATAAATTAACAATCTGACAAATAGTTTTTATTTATATTCATTCCAAATTATTGATTGTGTCAAATATCATAAACTCTGAACATATTCACTGGTTCATGTCTTTTATTCAGCCCGATTTCAGGTCCAGGAAATCTTCAATCCTCTTACCCGGATAAAACAGTATTCCGGCCGCTGGCCATATTTTTTTCATATACCTGTCCTGTTCCGCTCTTATGGCCAAAACCAGTTCATCGACAGGTCCGGGAGTCACTGACGGCCTGTATTTATAACCCAGTGTTTTGACCAGAACCGACAGATCATTATATTTCCCAAGATATTGTCCGAGGGTATCAAGTTTCTTTTCCAGTCTTTTTACAGGACCCGGATTCAGAGGTCTGAAGAAAAACAGTTGGAACATAAGGTCTTTTATCTTTTTTCTGAGTTCATGTATGTTTTTATCCTTAAGGTAGTTTCGGGCTTTAAGATAAGCTGATGAAGCAAGGTCCCATGATAAGGCAAGCGATTTCAGGAGAATACTCGGATCTTCAGAATTCATGGCCAAGAACCTTAGTCTGTATTCCGATTTTTGGAGAAGGCTGACAATGCTTTCAATATCCTTTCTGATACCTTCGTCAGGCAGAATTTCCTGATCGGGCCTTTTCATGAGTGCAGCTATCTTTTCATTTCCGGACAATCCGGAAAAAACAGTCGGATGTTTTTTTTTAAGATCCTTAAGCAGTTTTCTCAGCACGGAAGTCTCGCGCCATGAGCTCATTATCCTGCCGGCTTCACGGAGTGAACCATATTCGCGCCTGAATATTTCTTCGCCTGTGGTTATTTTAAGCAATTTTAATGCTGCCCTCGATTTCTTCATGAGAACCCTGATATCATGGACGGCATCCTCACCAGGAACCTTTGAAGGATCGAGCATATACCGAGCCTCCCTTATGTAACCGCAAAGAACAGGTTTGATATCCGTCAGTCTGGGATGGGCAGTATCCATTTGATACCGTGTGTTAACAGCTCCGTAAATTTAACAAAATAATCATTAGGGAAATTACGGAATAACAGAAGATTTCATATGAATAATAGCGCCAAAAAACTAATTTTGTTTATGGAACAAAAACGGATGTGATGGGAAAGACATACAAAGGGCAGCGAATAGGAATATTGACAGCCGGCGGCGATTGCCCCGGAATAAATGCAGCTATACGCGGAGTGGGAAAAACTGCCATAGTGAAATACGGCATGAAGGTCATTGGTATAAGCGACGGTTTTACCGGACTTATCAACAAGGAATACAGGGAGCTTAACGAACATGACCTTTCAGGCATACTTACACTTGGGGGGACAATACTTGGGACGTCGCGCGAAAAGCCTTTCAAGAACGACAGGAAAGGCCGCAATGACCTCCGTAAGCCTGTCCTGATAAAGGAACATTACGAGCAGATGGAACTTGACTGCCTCGTCTGCATCGGGGGTAACGGGACCCTCAAAACGGCCAACCTTCTTGCCCAGGAAGGACTGAATGTGGTCGGCATTCCAAAGACTATCGACAATGATGTATGGGGCACTGACCTTACTTTTGGTTTTGATTCTGCTGTAAACATTGCCACCGAGGCCATTGACAGACTTCATTCGACGGCCAACTCCCACAAGAGAATAATGGTAATCGAGCTGATGGGGCACAATGCCGGATGGATAGCTCTTTATTCCGGCATAGCCGGGGGAGGGGATGTGATACTGATCCCGGAAATACAATACAACGAAAAGATTATTGCCGAATACCTTGTTTCGAGGTTCAGGGAAAACAAGGCATATTCTATAATGGTCGTTGCCGAGGGAATAAAAACCCCTGTGAAGGAAGAGCCGGCAGCAAGATATCTTAGTCGCAGGATAGCTGAACTGACAGGCATCGAGACACGCGAGACGGTACTGGGGTATATCCAGCGCGGAGGAACTCCTTCGCCTATGGACAGGGTGCTTGCCACACGTTATGGCGCTGCTGCCGCTGATCTTATAGCAGCTAAAGAGTATGGCAAAATGGTTGCACTCAGGAACAATGAGATAACTTCAGTGCCATTATCGGAAGTGGCAGGCAGGCTGAAGTTTGTTGATCCTGCCAACCCTTTGGTAATTAAAGCCAAAAACATGGGAACCAGCTTCGGCGACTGACCGCACACCGGATGCCTGACACCAGATGCCTTTTTAAAACATGAATGAATAATTATCAGATCTGTTCAACATGAAACACTTAATTTTCGTTCGCCATGCAAGAGCCGAAGATGATTCAGGATCATTTCCCGATTTCGAAAGGTCGCTTACATCAAACGGAAAGATAACATCTGAGAAGATGGCAGACAAATTCAGGGAAAAGGTGAAGGAACCAATGGTGTTCATTACAAGTCCCGCCTTCAGGGCTTATGAGACAGCGCTTGTTTTTGCGAGGGTCCTGAAGTATAAGCCTGAAAATGTCGTCCTGAAAAATGCGCTTTACACAGATCCCAACCTGAATGCTCTTGGTGATATGCTTTCCGAAGTGGATGATGCAGTTGATACGGTGGTCCTCTTTGGTCATAATCCTTCATTTACCGAACTGGCCGACAGGCTCTCAAAGAATGGCTGTGACTTCCTTCCAAAGGCCGGAATTGTATGCCTTGCATTCAGGACAGACACGTGGAATGGCATTGTCCGCGAAAGGGGAAGCGTTGAATATTTCCTGAAACCCGAGAAACACTGATGGGAAGAACATATATACCAAAAGAGATAAGCTGGCTTTCCTTCAATGAACGGGTTTTGCAGGAAGCGGAGAACAAGGATGTTCCGCTGATGGAACGTTTTAAATTCCTTGGTATTTATTCGAATAACCTTGATGAATACTTCAGGGTAAGGGTTGCCACCCTAAGGAGATTGTCGCAGCTGGGACAGAAATCAAACGACATACTCGGATACAGTGCAAAGGCAACACTTAAGAAGATCCATGAGATAGTCCTTGAACAGAACGTACGGTTTGAGAAGATATTTACAAATCTTCTTGGCGAGCTTGCAAAACATAAAGTACATATTGTCAACGAAAAGCAACTTAACAAGGCCCAGGCTGATTTCGTAAGGAACTACTTCCTTAAGGAGGTCCGTAACAGGCTGATGCCCTTTCTGATCGGGAAGGCCAGTGAGCTTCCGAACCTTACTGATGACGCAATTTACTTTGCTATTTATCTTTCAAAAAAAGGTGACCAGAAGAAACGCTATGCCCTTCTTGAAATACCAACTGACATTCTTCCACGCTTCATAGTGCTTCCGGAAAAAGATGACGGCAGGTATGTCATTTTTCTGGATGACATAATAAGGTTCGGACTCAGGGACATCTTTTTTATTTTTGATTTTGACGATATAAGGGCTTACACTATTAAGCTGACAAAGGACGCTGAGTTCGAGCTTATTGACGATATCTCGGAGAGCTACATCGAAAAGATTTCACGAAGCCTCCAGCAGAGAAGGCATGGCAACCCGGTGCGTTTCATCTATGACAGGGAAATGCCTTCCGATATGCTCAGGATGCTTACAAAAATGCTGAACTTTGGTCCTGATGATGTGATAATTCCGGGCGACAGGTATCATAATTTCAAGGACTTCATGCGTTTCCCGCATCTTGGAAAGAAAAAGTATTACTATGAGCCTCTTGTTCCAGTCGATCACAAGGATATACAGCCGGGCAAAAGCATCCTGTCGGCCATAAAAAAGAAGGACATAATGCTTTTTTTCCCATATCATCCTTTTGATCATTTTATCGACCTTCTTAGGGAAGCATCAATAGACCCGTATGTGACGTCAATACAGATAACACTTTACCGTCTGGCAGCCAATTCAAGTGTCATAAACGCTCTTATGAATGCTGTAAGGAACGGCAAGAAGGTGACTACTGTCGTGGAACTGCAGGCCCGCTTTGATGAGGAAGCCAACATCCTGTGGGGCAACAAGCTGATGGAAGAGGGAGTTAAGGTGATTTATGGTGTCCCCGGTTTAAAAGTTCATGCAAAACTATGTCTTATAACACGTTCCAGGAACGAGATCATTCAAAGATATGCAGCCGTAGGTACAGGAAACTTCAACGAAGATACTGCAAGGGTGTACACTGATCATCTTCTTCTGACTTCAAACAAAAAGATCACTAATGAGGTTTTCAAGACCTTCAACTTTTTCAATGTCAATTACCGGAAGGACAATTATTATCATCTTATTCTCTCTCCCTTTTTCATGAGAAACAAGATGAACCTTCTTATAGAAAATGAGATAAAGAATGCCAAAGAAGGGAAGAAGGCATATATATATCTGAAACTAAATAACATAAGTGATGTTGAAATAATTAACCTTCTATATGAAGCCAGTCAGGCAGGAGTCAAAATCAGGATGATAGTCAGAGGCATGTTCTCGCTTGTGACAGGAGTCAGCGGACTGAGTGAAAATATTGAAGCCATAGGTATAGTCGACAGGTTCCTCGAGCATACGAGGTTCATGATCTTCTGCAATGACGGAAACGAGGAGTGTTACATTTCATCTGCCGACCTTATGACAAGGAATATTGAGCACCGGATTGAAGTCACATGCCCGGTTTTTGACAAAAACATTAAAAGCGAACTGAAACGGATATTTGAAATACAGTGGGCCGATAATGTAAAAGCCAGAAGACTCGATCTGTCTCTCTCGAACAAAATGGTGAAGACAGGAAAGGACCCGGTTCACTCGCAGATGGAAGTTTATAATTATTTTAGGAAGATAAATGCAAAGTGCAGTGATAAATAGAATGCAATGAATATTTATACTTTAATAACGGGCACGGTTGCTATAATTTTATTCTCCTGGTTCTTTTCCATAAAGCACGGGAGGTATCATGCAATACCAAGGTTTTTTTCATTCGAGAGCATCTTTCTTCTGGTTTTGCTTTGCATTAAAGTATGGTTTCATAATCCTTTTTCATGGTACCAGACAATTTCGTGGATCCTTCTCCTGGTTTCGGCATATGCAGGGATTGCCGGGTTCATTACCTTGAAAATCAAAGGGAAGCCTGGCGGAAATTTCGAGAATACGTCCTTTCTGGTGAAATCAGGGATCTATTCTGTGATCAGGCATCCTCTTTACCTGTCGCTGTTTTGTCTGGGTTCAGGTGTTATGATGAAAAACCCGGGGAAATATGAGATAATCCTCGGAGTCGTAAATGCCGTCGCGGTCTTTTTTACGGCCCGCATTGAAGAGAAGGAGATGATCGAAAAGTTCGGTGAGCCTTACAGGGAATATATCAGGGAGACGAAGATGTTTCTGCCGTATATTCTGTGATCATTCTCTGTAGTCGTCCCCGGATTTTGGGGGGAATTCTTACTGTCAACCCTTTTTACGACACGTCACCCCCCCTCGCTCTCCCGTAATCTTCCCGGCATCCTTTGCACAAACTTCCTTCACTTTGCGGTTTAATAAATGATTTCTATATTTACCTGAACTAAAATATAAATTATGAAAAGCAGAATACTCACGATCTCGGTTCTATTTTTATTCCTGTCGGTTGCACTGTCGGCCCAGAACACTGCGAAAAAAGACACTGCCCTCGGCAGATGGAAATTTGAAGCTCCCTATGCCCCGGAAGGATTTACCACCGGAACTATTGAATTCACATTCGCTGACAACAGGCACTCATCTTCAATTTCGTTCACCGGGAACGACTACAAGATTCCCGGCGACAAGACCAAAATAGAAAAGGATACAGTCACATTCTCGGTTGTCGTTGAGGGAAATGAAGTCGCGGTAACACTTAAAATTGAAAGCGACTCGAAAATGACAGGCAAGGCTGTCACGTATGATGGCGAGATCCCTCTTACTCTCACAAGAGAAATCCGGAATAAATAGTCCAGAAAAGATATCCGATGAAAATCAGGCTGGTTCTTATTATCATCCTCAGTAACATTTTTCTTTCACTTTATCCTCAGATAGTCAATAAGAAACCTCTTAGTGAAAGAATTACAGGATACAGGTTTGACGTCAGGCTAAATCCCGACAAACATACCGTGAGCGGCGACATGGAGGCGTTCTGGGTCAACAGGTCGGCTGACACTGTGCCGGATATTCGACTGCATCTTTACATGAATGCCTTCCGGAGTAACCGGACAACCATGTACAGGGAAATGGGAGGATCACCGGGAAATGATGAAAAAGACCTGGGATGGATAGAAATTAATTCCTTCAGTGATCAAAACGGCGCTGACCTTATACCCCGTATGCAGTATATAAGTCCGGATGACGGTAACAAGGACGACAGGACGGTACTGAGGGTGCTTCTTCCGCAGCCGGCGATGCCCGGAGACACTGTATTTATCAAAGTGAATTTTGAGACCAAACTTCCTTCAAGGATAAGACGTACAGGTTACAGCGGCGATTTTTATTTCGTTGCCCAGTGGTTCCCCAAATTCGGGGTTTATGAACCTGCAGGTATGCGCTATGCAACAAAAGGAGGATGGAACTGCCACCAGTTCCATGCCACATCAGAGTTTTACTCCAATCACAGCGTTTATGATGTCAGGATCACCCTTCCTTCAAGCCACGTCATCGGTTCGGGAGGAATGCTGATATCCGAAAAAGCAGATGGTAATATGAAAACCGTTACATACCGGGCCGAGGATATTGTCGATTTTGCATGGACAGCCTGGCCGGGTTATGCTGTGTTCAACGACAAGTGGAAACACGTGAATATCACACTGCTTATACCCAAAGACAGGATAAAACAGGCAGAGCGCCAGCTTAAATCGGTAAAACATGCGCTTGAATATCTTGATACGAATGTCGGGCCTTATCCCTGGCCCCATCTCACCTTCGCTGATCCTCCATCAACAGGGGCAGGTGCAGGAGGGATGGAATACACAACAATTTTCACCTCCGAATCGTCCTACTTTGTTCCGCCCTTTATACACTTGCCGGAAATGGTGACAGTTCATGAGTTCGGACATGCATATTTCATGGGTATCATGGCCAGCAATGAATTTGAGGAACCATGGCTCGATGAGGGAGTCAATTCGTACTGGGAGCAGAGGATAATGGATAACTATTACGGGAAAAACTCAGGCCTTCTCAACCACAAATTCCTGGAATTATCTGATATTGCTTCGGCGCGTATTTCATACGTTACTTCACCCTCGCGTCAGGCTGCCAGCAATAATGAATATTCATGGAACTACCCGCATGACACTTACAGCATGATGTCGTACCAGAAAACCGCAACATGGCTTCATACGCTCGAAGGTATTATAGGTACCGAAACAATGAATAATGTTTTTCGCGAATATTACAGAAGATGGGCTTTCAGACATCCGTCGGGCCGCGATTTCATAAATGCAGTCAATGATGTTGTCAGAAAAGAACATGGTCAGAAATTCGGTGCAGATATGAACTGGTTTTTTGATCAGACTTTATATGGGACAGGAATTTGTGATTACAAGGTAAGCAGGATAGTCAACAGCAAATACAGCAAACCGGAAGGGAAAACCGACACGGCAGATCCGGAAGCCGGGGCATGGAGCAATACAGATTCCCTGTATACTTCAAAAGCTCAGCTTGAAAGGGTCGGCGAAGTAAAACTGCCTGTTGAGGTCCTCATCCATTTTGACAACGGAGATGAAGTTCTTGAGAGCTGGGACGGGAAAGAAAGATACAAGGATTTTGAATACAAGGGGTACAAACAGATCGTTTGGGTGAAAATTGACCCTGAATACAAAATAAAGATGGATGTGAATTTTATTAATAATTCTATGACGACAGAACCATCCAAAGCGCCTCTTCACAGGATAGCAAATAAAATTATGACGTTCACCCAGTTCTTTTTAAGTATCATGTTATTGTAATAAATATGAAAATATACAGCTCACTGAAATCAGGATTCCTGAGGACGCTGAATGCAGGAAAAAGTATCCTGATCGTCTGGTTTTGCATTTTTATCCTGGTTCTGGTCTTTGTTTTCCCCCTTCGCCGTTCCCTGACCTCGGCTTTTGGCGACAGCATGATCACTGAAAAACTGGCTGACGGGATAAATATTGAGGCTTTCACCGACCTTGGACCGGTATTTAAGAATATCATGTCATTCCTCACGGCAGGTTTAATGTTTACTTTTCTTGCGGGGTTCCTTCTTAACTCATTTCTGACGGCAGGACTGTTCGGGTCGGTAAAAAATGATTCGATGAAATTTTCTCCTTCTGAATTCTTCAGTGCGGGAGCATTGAATTTCAAGGCATTTCTTTTGATTTCTCTGCTTATTACACTGATCATCGACTTTGGATTTATATTGATTGTGGTCGCCCCTGCAGCGATAGTCAGCCTTTCGGAGACGGCATCTGATAAAAGTCTATTTATGATACTGTTTATCACCGGGGTTGTCTTTCTTCTTGTTATACCTCTGATGCTTCTTGTGGCTGATTATTCGAGGGCATATAAGACATCCGATCCGGCTGTTTCAGCTTTCAGCGCTATCGGCAAAGGTTTCAGCCTTGCTTTTTCCGGTTTCCGGAGGTCATATATGATGATGCTTCTTCTGATCGTTGCACAGATTATGCTTGGAGTGATCATCGTCCTTTTGCTTCCAGCCTGGAGACCGGTGACCGGAGGAGGGGTGTTTTTACTGTTAATTGTTTCACAGCTGCTCTTTATACTCAGGCTGTTTCTGAAAACATGGCGCTATGCAAGTGTCTCCTCGATGATGAATGAGATCACTGCGGAAAAAGTGAAAGATTATGTTAAAATTGACGTGAATCAGACTGAAACTGTTTTACCCCCTGCCACCGAGGGGGTATAAATTAAGGTTGTTTTACGGTCGCCTTCAGGGGATTCAGGGGGGAGATGAAAAAAGGGAGGCAGTGATTCTTTGAATAGTTTGGATGGATTTCTAAAGATTTCATTCCTTAATAAAGTAATCTTCATATCAGTCATAAGATGGAAAAGCAGGAACTACTAAAGATCCGGGAAGAGGTTCATAATCACCTTGTAAATGAGCTTCTGCCATTCTGGACGGCCAGGATGACGGATAAAACCAACGGCGGGTATCTCACTCATTTTGACAAAGATGGCAATGATACCGGCGAAGATGAGAAATCTCTTATAGCCCAGACCAGATGCCTGTATACCGCTTCATCGGCCCACAGGGCAGGCTATGGAGATGGAAAACTTGAAGCTTTGGCCCGTCATGGAGCCGACTTCCTTTTAAATAAGATGTGGGACACTGAACACCAGGGTTTTTACTGGATGACGGACCGCAGGGGGAATGTTAAGATCGACAAGAAAATAATATACGGACATAGTTTTGCCATCTATTCACTTAGCGAATATACACTTGCCACGGGCGACAGGAGGGGGATTGAATATGCAGAAAAGGTCTTCGACCTGATTCAGAAATACTGTACCGACACGATGTACGGAGGTTACTGGGAGATGTTCGAGCGTGACTGGACTCTCCGCGGCCCGGGGAGTGCCGGTGGTGACCGCAAGACCCTCGATGTCCATATGCATCTCATGGAAGCCTTTACCACTCTTTACGAATGTACCGGGAAGGATGTGCATAAACGAAAGCTTAATGAGGTTATTGAGATACTTCAGAAACGCATAAACCATCCGGTTTACAGGACAGGGATACCTCAGTTCTTCAGAGACTGGACCGTAGCACCGCAGATCAAATTCGAAATAATATGGGGTTGGGACAGGTTTACAGGGGAAGGAACCAAAGCCAATGTCACCGACAATACATGCTTCGGACATAATGCAGAGTTTGCCTGGCTGCTGAATCATGCCCTCGGGATACTGAAAGCTGACAAGGCACCATATATGAAGGATTTCCGTACTATTCTCGACCATACCATAAACAATGGTATTGACACCCAGTACGGAGGTGTCTTTGTTGAAGGCCCCCATTCAGGCGGAGTATCCGACCGTGAAAAGGAATTCTGGCAGCAGGCTGAGGTACTGACCGCAATGCTTGACGGATATCTGATGTTCAGGGACACCGTTTATCTGGAAGCATTTAAAAATGTGCAGCGGTTTGTCTTCGATTATATGATAAACAAAGGGGTGGGAGAGTGGTACCCCCTGATGACACGCGACGGCTTACCCATCTGGACCCATATGGGCCATTCATGGAAGATAAACTATCATACTGTCAGGTCGATGATACTGACATTGCAGAAGCTCGACAGGATCATTTCAGAAATCTGATATGAAACTATCACTTTCAGCCCCCGACTGGATTGTTTTGATCCTCGTCATGGGCGCCAGCCTGGGTTTCGGTATTTATATGTCGTACCGTAAAAAGTCAGGCCGCGACAGTTCAGGTTTCTTCCTGGGCGGGCGTTCAATTAAATGGCCGGTTGTCGGGGCGTCGCTTTTTGCTACAAACATTGGGGCCGAACATCTTGTGGGACTTTCGGGCGACAGCTACAGGTATGGCCTCTCGGCAGGTCTTGTGGAATTGACCACAGTGATAACACTAGGGGTTGCCTGCTCGATGCTTTTTCCCTATTACATGAAAAACAAGCTTTTCACAATCCCTGAATTCCTTGAGATAAGATACAACCGGCGGGCAAGGACATTCTTCTCGGGACTTATGCTTATCATAAGCGTGATGACCAAGCTGGCTTTTACCCTTTTTGCCGGCGCCCTTGTGCTCCGGAGTATTATGGGATGGGAAATAATGCCCACTATATTTTATATCGGAATAATCGTTGCCGTTTTTACAATAATAGGAGGTTTTACGGCTGTTGCATATACCGATTCCATTCAGGTGATAATCATGATAGCAGGTTCGGTTGTTATGCTGATCTTTGGGCTTGAAAAGGTGGGAGGATGGGACGGACTTATGGAAAAGGCCCCGCAGATGATGTCGATAGCCAGACCATTTGACGACCCGGTTTATCCGTTCTGGGGAATACTTGCAACAGCATTTTATGCCGGGGTGTTTTACTGGGGAATTGACCAGGTAAATGTTCAGAGGGTACTTGCGGCACCGAATCTGAACCATGCACGATGGGGCGCCATGTTCGCAACGTTGCTGAAGCTTCTGCCTGTCTTTATTTTTGCCCTTCCCGGGGTTATTGCCTTCGCATTGTTCCCCGGGGATCTTCAGGGCGATGACACAAGGCAGACATTTGTGCTGCTGCTCAACAAGCTTCTGCCAACCGGATTAAGGGGACTTATGATGGCGTCGCTGCTGGCCGCGCTTATTACATCGCTGACAGGAGTGCTTAATTCAGTATCGACACTTGTAGTGAGGGATTTCATCGTCGAATTCAAACCTGATATCCCTGAGAAAAAACAGGTGCTTCTCGGCCGTTATGTCATTGTCGCGGTAACACTGCTCGGTTTCGCTGCTGCATGGATGGTATATAAAAACGAGGAAGGATTATATAAGTATCTCCAGACAATATCCGCCTATCTTGTTGTACCGGTTTTCCCCGCTATACTTTTCGGGATTGTCAGCAAAAAGGTCACATACAAAGGAGCCGCGGCTTCTGTCCTGGTCGGGATCATCATTGCCACGGTTTTTGTCACCGACCAGATGCTTGGTCAGGAGACGGGCAAGACAGTGTTCCCCTTCCTCCATCATAAGCTGACGCTGAATTTCGGTTACCGGGGCCTCTGGGCCGAAATCCTGATTACCGCTGTGTTGTTTGCAGTCTCGGCATTCACTGAGAAGACCGATGCCCTGAAGCTCGAGCGGACTACAATAGATTATTCAAAGGGCCTGGCTTCTTTCAAAGGTATCACCGACTGGCGGCTTCATCTCGTCATTCTTGCTGCAATAACTGTTGCCATCCTTCTCTGGCTGAAGTGATCTTACCGGGAACCTTTGTCAGACAGAAGGTGATATAATTCTGCAAGGAAGTCCCTGTTATCAGCCCGAAGATAATGCATTTCGCCTCCCATCCTGCTGAAGGTCTTGCAGTACCTTAGATAATATGCAGGGTTATCGGCAGGCGGCTCACCGTCTTTGCTCCAGTCCCATTTGTTTTCAGCAATATCGGCAACAACCATGAAATGATTATCAATATGTCGGCCATTCTGTAATTCGACATTCTGGCTCATCGACAGGGCTTTTTCAAAAATCATGGGCGACATCACCGCTGATCCGACTGAGAGATAAACGCCGCCTTCAAGCATGCTGACACTTTTTGTAAAATACAGGAAGTCAGTCAGGGCTGTTCTTCCGATAGCCGCTCCGTTGTTGAGAGGATGGTTGTAGATGATATCGTGGCCGATCATCGGATGCCCGGTGAACGGTATCCTCAGGTCGTATGCCCGGCACTGGACAGAACACTCTTTAAAGGGATGCGGAATTTTCATAAAGCCCGGAGGAATATCGTATTTCCTTATGGTATCGTAAAGGTCTGCTGCAGCGGCAGCATGTTCCGGTTCTTTTTCAATACCCGACCGTATTTCTCTCAACAGCTGATTCCTCCCTGGAATATGAAGCCCCTCCTGTGAGATCATTTTTCCGACAGATTCTCCGTATCCAAGTCTTTCATATGCCCCGCAGATTATCGAAAGATTGATATAACTGCCTGTTTCCTCCCATAGTCCGAACTGTCCCCTTGTGACATTTTCCCTGACGCTTTCACCTGTATATCCCTGAAAAGCAAATTCCCAGTCGTGAATAATTCCTGCCCCGTTTGTAGCCAGGTGCGTTATCCATCCTTCCTTTATAAATTCGGAAAGTAAGGGACCGAGACCGTTTTTTACCGCATGTGCCCCAAAAGCCAGGATGACTGGTCTTCCATTCTTCCTTGCGCCGGCGATTTTGTCTGCAGCAAGTCTGATAATTTCACTGCTTGCATCAGGCAGATCTTTGGGCCTGTAGGTAAGAGCTACCTGCTTTTCCCTGATTGAAACCTGGTTCTTCCTTTCGCTGAGGCTTCGGATCAGAAGTTTGTTTCTGTCGAATTGAGGATGGGGCATTATCGTATATTTAACAATTCAAGTATTCCTGCAGGTGATGAGAAATCGGGAATTATGAATCCGGCCCCGGCTTTTATGAGCCTGGTGCGTTTGGATTCGCTGAGCCCAAACCTGCGAAGCTCATTGGTCGCAACTCCAACAGTAATGCCGCCATGCTTGTGTGTTTCCCTTATCTCGACAGGACCATCGCCGAAAGTAACTATTGAGGGGGCTTCCGAATCTCCTATCTGGTTCAGTAGTCTGTCGAGAACATCTTTTTTTGCTTCCTTCCTGATATCCCCGGTAGCGCCATAGATCCTTCCTTCGAAAAAGTGATCATAACCAAGAATTGAGGCTTCATGTTTTACATCTTCCTCATCTGTCCCGCTAGTGAGACATAGCTTGATATTTTTATCATAAAGAAGTTTAAGAAAGCCGACCGATCCCTTGATTGTTAAATCATTAACACTAAGTTCCTTGTTATTCAGCTTGCTCTCCCGCTGCCTGACCATCTTCATTAATTCATCGTTATATAACTCCTTGTAGCCATGCTCGTCAAGAATCTGATCCTCCGGCACAAGGTCAAAATCCCTTACAAGATCGATAAGAAGCTTCATCTGTCTGAGTGTCTGAATACCTGTCGTCTTGTCGATAAGATCAAGTACAGCGGCTTTTACCCTCATGTAAAGTGACCTGTCGGCATCATCGTATCTGTCACCCATAACGGCTTTTATCATCACCGGGGCCATTATCTGTTCCCAGCCTTCACGGAGGGTGGATATTGTACCGTCGTTGTCGAAAATTGCATATCTGATCCGGGGCGGAACGGTCAATTTACTGATTATCTCTATCTCACTGTTACTGAAATACGAAGCCTGCCTTATGTCGTCGGCAAGATCCGGATTGTAGACATAATCAGGATCAGTGCCTATCTTAAGGATCTCTTCAGGAGATGCGGTCCCGGTAGTGAAAAGCTTTTGTATTGTAACTCCTGCGACAAAAGTCCCAAGCTCGGCTGCCGTTTCAAGTGAATATCCTGCCGCTATAGCTGCCGCTATCCCCGCCAGATAGCTGTCTCCTGCACCCACTGTGTCAGTCCGTGACAATATCATCAGCCCGTTCACTTCCAGAATGCCCTTATCATCAGAAATCAGTGAGCCGCGGCTTCCCCTGGTGATAAAGACAGGCTTCCCGTAACGTTGAAAGAGTCTTTCAGCTGCCTTTGTTACTTCCCCGCAGGATGCCTCTTCGCCGGGCTCCTTTGTTATCCTGCATAGCCTTAATGCCTCTATATCATTCATTTTTCTGTAAGCCCCCCTGTATTCATCGCTGTAATTGCGGCTGTCGGCGATAAATATTTTTCCGGGGAAGAGGCTGATCACCCCGGTAAGGGCTTTTCGCAGATAAGGAGTGTGGATGCCTGAAAGGACCTGCTGATTGATTATCACAAGGTCGACTTCCCCTGCTTCCTTTTTAAGATTATCAATGAGCCTGTCGGCAGTGGTGTTATCGAGACTGTTGTAGTTCCCGAAATCGATCCTGTTCTGTTCTTCATCACCTACATGTGGTTTTATATAGACATGAGTCGACCAGTTGTTCTTCTGGACAAGCATGTTACGGGTGTTGACGCCTGTCTGTTCCAGGGTCCTTATCATTTCAGACCCGAACGGGTCCGGGCCGATGACGCCAAATGCCCTTATATCCTTTATTCCGAGAGCTGCCAGGTTGTTTGTGACATTCCCGGCTCCGCCAGGGGAATATTTCTGATATTTTACGGGTTCAGTCGGACGGCCGGTTTCGATCGATATTTCACTAAGCGCCTTGTCAACGAACCAATAAGCATCAAGACAGAAATCGCCTATCACGGCAATTTTTACTTCAGAGATCTTTTTTAGCAGTTGCTCCAATGTTTCTGGTCTCATGGACAGATTGTTTTATTTTCCATAGAAATGATTTTCAACCAACTGGCAAAGGGTGTGCAGCACAGGCAGATGTAGTTCCTGGACAAGGGCAGTGTTGCTTTCGGGAACATTGATGAGGATGTCACAAAAATGCCTCATCTTCCCCCCTGATTCGCCGGTCAGTCCAACGACATTCATATTCAGAGCCTTAGCGGTAATGCAGGCATTTGTGACATTTGGAGAGTTCCCTGAGGTGCTTATTGCGATCAGAATATCATTCTCGTTGCCATATCCGATTATCTGCTGTGCATAGACCATATCATACCCGATATCGTTGGATATTGCCGAGGTAAGCGCAGTCTGGGATGAAAGGCAGATTGCCGGCAGGGCATGTTCGAGCTTTGATCCCAGTATCTTTCCACCGGTGCCGCCGATTTCTTCAAGTCTTTGCTTCAAACTGTCGTCAAGAGGTCTGGGAAGTTCAAAGGTCTTCATCAGCTCTCCTGTTGCATGTTCTGCATCGGAACTGCTTCCTCCGTTGCCGCAAAGCAAAATCTTACCGCCTGAAGAATAGCAGGAGATCATCGTATCAGCCGCACGGGAAATTGAATTCATGACAGTTGAAAGCTTGGGATGTCGCTGAAGCAGCCCCTCTGTTACAGGATCAGTTTTCATACCTTTAGGATTAATCACCATAAATGTATAATTTTATTTTGTGGATTGCTTATATTTTTGAGAAAGGCAGTTTTCAGACGGCAGTCAACAAAAGTAATGACAGGGCAGATGGCTCTTGCAAAACCTTCAGCACAAAACACGAAACGAGAAACACAAAACACAAGACACAAAATATTATGACTGAAAAATCGACTCCGGTCCTGACCGACAAATCCGTTTACCCAACAGACGACATCCTGTTTTCTGTCACTGGAGGCAATATGAATACATGGAATAAGATCATCAGAAATGCCGAAGGCAAATACTCTGGCATAACGAAGGAATGGCGCTATTACAACGACGGGAAGCAGTGGCTTTTCAAACTGCAGCATAAGAAGAAGACAGTCTTCTGGTCGTCAGTTGAGGGCAATACCTTCAGGATAACCTTTTATTTCGGGAACAAGTCGGAACCTGTCATTGAGGAAAGTGATCTTCCCGGCACAATAAAGGATCAGTTCAGGTCGGCAAAGACCTTCGGCAATATGCGGCCCGTGACGTTCATCATTTCGGATAATATGGATATCGATCCGATTCTTAAATTGATTGACCTTAAAACAAGGATTAAATAATACAAGGCATGCAGCGCGCGGTTTGAGATGCCGGTAACGGTTCCGGGCACTGTTCACGTCTCAGGTCTTCAGACTGCCGTCTTCCTTATATGCATCAAGCGCCTTCTTCACTGATCCGTGCAGGAGGAGCAGCTTTCTTGAAGTTTCAGGATCGAGGCCGAGTTCATCAGAAATCATTTTTATGCCTCGACGGATAAGTTTCTGGTTCGTGAGTTGCATGTTCACCATTTTGTTACCCTTTACCCTTCCCAGCCTGATCATGGTGGATGTGGTAATCATATTAAGGACAAGTTTCTGTGCTGTTCCTGCCTTCATCCTTGTGCTTCCCGTCACGAATTCAGGTCCCGTTACAACTTCTATTGCAACATCTGCCTGAGCGGCGACAGGTGTTCCTGTGTTACATGTTATTGCCCCCGTGAATAGTCCGTTGTCCCTTGCCCTTTTGAGTGCTCCTGCCACATACGGAGTGGTTCCTGATGCAGCTATGCCTACTACTGTATCAAGGGGTGTAGGGTTGAATGCAAGTATGTCTTTCCATCCCAGTTCTTCGTTGTCTTCAGCCATTTCTACCGCTTTTCTTATTGCTCCGTCGCCTCCGGCGATGAGCCCGATTACGAATCCATGGTCCAGACCGAACGTGGGTGGTACCTCTGAGGCATCAACTATTCCGAGTCTGCCGCTTGTTCCGGCTCCTATGTAGAACAGTCTTCCGCCCTTTTTCATCCTGGCGACTATTGCCTCAACAAGCTTTTCAATCTGCGGTATCGCTTCTCTGACGACTAAAGCGACTTTCTGGTCCTCGGTATTAATTGATTCGAGGAGTTCCCGTACACTCTTTTTTTCAAGGTCGTTGTATAATGATTCTGATTCTGTGATGCTTATCATATGTAAAGATTTATGTTGCATGTTCCAGGTTACAGGTTTTGCCAACTGCCCGGGCACCGTCGCTCCCTCGCTCTCCCGACTCTTCCAGCCTCGTCCATTCAACCTTTCAACCTTTATGATACTTTATCAATCCACCTATCGGTCCCTGTGCAATTGTCATTATCCTGAATCCATTTTTTTCGAGGACTTCCTCAAGGATCGGCCTGAAATGCCATGCCACCGATCCTGTAACTGCAATTTCAGTTCCTTCAGGAAGGTTATAAAGTTTTAGATTCCGGTTAACGAATTCCTGAAGGGAATTTCTGACAAGGTCGCTGCAATATGATTCATTGATGAAATCATTGAGGAACCTGACAAATTCACCAATGAAACGGCTGGGGAAGACGCCTCTGTAGACGTGGCTTACAATATCGTCCTTTTCAGCTCCGTATCTTTTCCTGAATTCTTCAGAAAGCCCGGGAGGCATTATGCCTCTGAGAAAATCGGCAAGCAGGCGTTTCCCAAGGTATGCCCCGCTTCCTTCATCACCGAGAATAAATCCAAGCGGAGGTACATTCTTCTTGATATTTTTTCCGTCGTAATACCCTGAATTTGATCCTGTGCCAATCATGCAGACAAAGCCTTCGTTATTGCCGAGCAATCCTCTTGCGGCGCCGGTGAGATCGGAAAAGACAAAAATCTCGGGTCCAGGCAGCGCTGACCTGATGGCATTCCTTACCTTATCTTCCATTGCCTTGCCAGCACATCCCGCACCGTAGAAAAAAACATCTGAGATTTCAGGATAACGAAGCCCGGGGAGTACTTCGGAGATGATAACCCGACGGAAATCATCTTCCGATACAAAATTGGGATTCAACCCTATTGTCGGAACAATTTCTGTTTCCTCATTCCTTGAAACAGCACACCATTGAGTCTTTGTTCCTCCGCTTTCTGCTATAAGTTTCATTAAACAAAAATAATAAAAGATGCCATATCCCCTTCAAATCTCACAAACGTTTTCATCAGTGTTCACCAGTGTAATCAGTGGCTCTTTTTTTCATCCATCATTATTGTTTTTGTCCTAATTCATCTTTTTGGCTTATCGGGTCTATATATATAATTAGTAATGCTAACCAGGATGCTTTGCTGCGAAATATAAATCAGTCTCTATGGTTGGTGAGACAAATCATTTTGCCGGGTCATGAATATTTTAACAACCCCTTCACTCGGCATGCCATTTACTAAGTATAAATACTCATCCCAAAATGGGTACTAACCCTCTTACAGTTGTGTGTTGAAAAAAATACTTTTGTGTGAATAAATTAACAAACACTGTAGTTCCCGGTCAGATGGAGAATTATCATGAACTTCTGAAGCAGGATGTAAGGTTTGAGGAGGGTCTCAATGCATGCATGAATTGCGGGGTATGCACTGCCATATGTCCGGCGGCTGAATTTTACGACTATGATCCGCGGAAAATTGTGGATCTTGTTCAGTCCGGCGACAATGCTGAAATTGAAAAGCTTCTTAAATCCGAGACCATCTGGTACTGCGGCGAATGCATGTCGTGCAAGACAAGGTGTCCAAGGGGAAACACTCCTGCCCTTGTTATTATGGCGCTCCGCACTCTTTCGCAGAAACTCGGTTTTTTCACGGAGTCGGAAAAAGGCCGCCAGCAGTTTGCCATAAAACGGACAGTGGGTGAAAATATCTTCAAATACGGTTATTGTGTAGCCGCTTATGCCGTTAGCCCTGAATTGCACCCCGAGCAGGGACCAGTCTGGAAATACGTGATCGAAAATTCGCATGAGGTGTTTGAACGCCTTGGCGGGAAAATAGATGAATACGGCGCAGGTCCTCTACGGAAGATTCCTGAGGACGCAAAGGAAGAACTTAAAAAGATATTTGAAGTGACAGGAGGGATGGAAATGTTTGATATGATTGAAGAACATTCAAAGAAGAAAGCTGCGGAAATGGGATTGCAGATCGATGATGAAGGAATTGATAACGAGTATTTTATAGAAGTTTATACTGCCAATAACGGCAAGCATACAACCTGAAACTGCTTGACTATGGTAAATGAAGGTAAAAAAAGGGTATGGTCTGAATATCAGAAGGAAATTGCTGATGATCATTTCTTTTATGTGAGATCATGCATCAGGCAGAGCTTTTATCCCGGGTCGGAACAGTTTTTTCTGAATTTCCTGCGCAATGATCTGGGGAAAGATGTGTACGAGAATCCGTCTCATACAACCTGCACAGGGATTGGTTATCATGGTGACATAGTCCCGTTTTCAACTACTCAGACAGTGGTGGCACGTCATTTTGCCCTGATGAAGGAATCAGGTTATAAGAATATTGCAATATCATGTGTTACCTCATTCGGGATTTATACAGAAATTCTTGAGACCTGGAAGCATTTTCCCGCAGAGCTTGAAAAGACTCGCGAATACCTTTTCAAAGCAACCGGCAGGGAGTTCGATATTCCTGAAAATATGGCTCATACAAGTGACATAATATATAAATTCAGGAATGAGATAACTGCAAAAATCAAATATCCTCTGATAAACAGGCTGACCGGAAAACCACTGAAAGTTGTTGAACACATCGGGTGCCATTATGCCAAGATGTTCCCGAAACATGGGGTGGGAGGGGCCGAGTTTCCCCGCGTGTTAAGCGGTATGGCCGAAGCATGGGGAGGAGAGGTTGTTGATTATCCCGAAAGACGTCATTGCTGCGGATTTGGTTTCCGGCAGTATCTTGTTCAGGCTAACAGGGGCTATTCACTTTCGAATACGGTGAAGAAGTTCGAGTCGATGAAACCATATGAACCCGACCTGGTACTTACTAATTGCCCGGGTTGCAACATGTTCATGGACAAATGGCAGTATACTGCAAAGGAAATGGAAGGCATGACCTTCGGCTCAAACGGGCAGTCAATACCGGTGCTGACATATGAAGAGCTGGCCGGGCTTGTCCTTGGATACAATCCGTGGGATCTAGGGCTTCAGTACCATATGGTCCAGTCGGAACCTCTTCTCAGGAAGATGGGAATAGAAGTCGACAGCGGGGATAAATACCGTACCAGGGACGGACGACAGATGCCAATTCCTAAAAATCTCATAAATGCCTGATATGAAAGGAAGTGTTATAGTGGTCGGGGGAGGAACTGCAGGCATGGAAGCTGCAGGCCGGCTGGCTGAAGAAGGATTTTCAGTGACACTCATCGAAAAGGAAAAAGAACTTGGCGGCCATTTAAGGGAATGGCATCACCTTTTTCCCGACCGGCGCCCGGGAAGCGAGGTTATGTCGTATCTAAAAAAGCGTATCGAAAAGGTAAATGTTATCACCGGGACAACAGTCGAATCTTTTCACAAAAAAGGACGTGAATTCATTGTCAGTACAGGCAACGGAAATTCGATTCATGGTGATGCAATGCTTCTTACAACAGGATTCGACCTTTTCAGGAGCGAAAGGAAGGAAGAATACGGCTATGGTATCTACGAAAACGTCATTACTTCTGCGGACCTCGAGATGATGTTCACCAAAAAAAGCGTCAGGCTGAAAAATGGTGAAAAACCGGAAAGGATAGGATTGCTTCACTGTGTGGGGTCGAGAGATGAAAAAGCAGGTAATCTTTATTGTTCAAAATTATGCTGTGTCACTGCCGTGAAGCAGGCAATAGAGCTCAGGGAAACACTTGGCGACAGCAAGGTCTTCTGCTTCTATATGGATATGAGGATGGGAGGAGCTTTGTATGAAGAGCTTTACAGGGAGGCACAGGAGAAATACGGCATTGGATTTATAAGAGGAAAAATATCCGAGGTAAGTACGAACATTAATAACAGACTGGTGGTCAAGGCCGAAGATACTCTTGCGGGACGACCTCTCAGAATGGAACTCGACATGCTTGTTCTTATGGCAGGAATGGAAATGTCGCAGACAGGGACCAGACTGGCCGAATCGGGGAACCTGAAAACCGGTGAAAACAGGTTTTTTGCACCGGCCGACCATCATTTCGGAAGCAATAAAAGCAACGTGAAAGGGATTTTCTATGCCGGGACCTGCACTGCACCAATGAATATTACCGAAACGATATCCCATGCACGGAGTGCTGCTGCCGATATTGCCGGGTATCTGAAAAACAGCAAATGATATGGAGAAATTTGGCTTTTCACTTCAGAAGGCACGTGTCATAAACTATGATTCGAACGACAGATCAATTGTTGATTATGTCATCGGGAGGGAACCAAGCCTGAAGCTTTGCATCGAATGCGGAGGCTGTTCTGCTACATGTACCACAGGCATGTTCACTCATTTCAGCCTGAGGGAAATGAATATTCTCCTGAAGAGGGGAGAGAATAAAGAGGTCAGGAATAAAATTAAACAATGCATGCTTTGCGGTAAGTGCATTCTTGTATGTCCGCGCGGTGTAAATACACGGAACGTGGTATTTCTTGCAAAACAGGCATTTCAAAAATACAGCACCCATGCAGTTTGATCCTTTTGTTTTGCCGTTTGACATAGGACTCTATTTCATCCTGTTGTATGTGGTAGCCAGGAGCGTTATCTGGTTCAGGCAGCTGTCAAGGCCCGACAAGCTAAGGCTTCAGCGCGGTTTCTTCGGGCGAGCCTTTGGCCAGAGCCTGAGGGAGATATTCCTTGAAAGCCTGATCCACAGGAAGATCCTTAAGAAGAATCCAAGACTTGGATATATGCATATGAGCCTTGCCTTCGGCTGGTTCCTCCTTATTCTTTTTGGTACTATTGAGGCTGATATTTTCGGGGAAAGCCATCTTAACCCACCCTCGCGTGCAATTTTCTTCAGGTTTTTTAATCCCGATCATGGAAAGACTCTTTTTGAGTCGGCATATGCCTTCCTGATGGATCTTATTCTGGCATTTATTCTGTCGGGGCTTCTGCTTGCAATCATCAAAAGGTTTTCATCAAGGGTTGTCGGGATGAAGAAGACCACGCGCCTCAGGATGCTTGACAAGGTGGCGCTTACTGCTCTCTGGCTCATTTTCCCGAGCAGGCTTATAGCCGAAAGCCTGACAAGCGGAGCCTATGGAACCGGGAGTTTCCTTACGGGGAGCCTCGGGTCGGTGCTGGCTTCATTCCTTCCTGCGAAAGAGGCTGCATACCCGTTCTGGTGGCTGTATTCGCTTTCCCTCGGGACTTTCTTTGTTCTTCTGCCTCTGACAAGATATATGCATATCCCCACCGAGCTCTTCCTTATTTTCATGAGGAATTCAGGCATTAAAACAGGCGACAGGGCAGGAACATTCTCGGAGGTTGAAGTTCATTCCTGTTCATCATGCGGTATGTGCATAGATCAGTGCCAGCTTAACTTTTCGGCCGGGATAAATACTATTCAGGCAACTTACCTGATGAAAGCTGTCAGAAACAATTACGACACCAGAGATATTGCTTACAACTGCCTCATGTGCGGCAGGTGCGACGAAGTGTGCCCAGTGGGAATAGAAATCTCTCCGATAAGGATGATAGAGCGGAGAAACTCTGAGTCCGGAATGAGGTATTCAAATATCTGGAAAGGATATTTCAGGACACGTCCGGTCCAGTCTGCAACCAGACAAAATTCAAAAAACAGCTATGATTTTCTTCCGGCAGCCAATCCGGAAAAAACCGATGTCCTTTATTTTGCCGGTTGCATGACTCATCTGACGCCCGCTATAAAGAATGCGATGACTTCCATTCTTGATGCTTCAGGTGTAAACTGGTCATTCATTGACGGGAACGGAGGGGTTTGCTGTGGAAGGCCTCTTATGCTGGCCGGACAGGATAAAGAGGCAAGGGAACTTATAAACTATAATTCGCAGCTTATATGGAAATCAGGTGCCAGCACGCTTGTTACTTCATGCCCGATTTGCTATAAAGTTTTCAGGGAAAGCTATTATCTTGATGTTGAAGTGCTGCATCACTCTCAGTTCATCAAGAGGTGCATCGACGACCATTCGCTTAAACTGAATTTCATGCATAAGAATGTCACATACCACACCCCTTGCGAGCTTGGGAGGAATTCGGGAGTGTATGAGGAGCCCAAAGCCGTTCTCCGGCATGTGGCAAATCTTGAACCTACCGGTTATGACGATGAAAAATCGCTATGCTGCGGAGGCTCGCTTGGCAATATCATGTTGAACCGGGCTGACAGACGGAAAATTGCTTCAGATGTCACAAAAGTGCTTACAAAGAGCCATCCCGATTATCTCGCTACGGCATGCCCGTTATGCAAAAAAACACTTGCACCTGTCACCGATACACGAGTTGCCGATATTGCCGAGATCGTGGCGGGCGCAATTGTAAGGCCACAGTTAAAAAAAAATCACTTCAGGGAAAGCAGTAAAATGAAAGAATCAGCAGGCGTTGCATAAATCTAAGATTCAATTGCTTGCATTTTGTTAATAAATTATCTCCATATTAACATATCTTTCGCATCTTTTTTGTTCTTTCGCAAAAAGAAACAGATACTGAAATTGTTTTCATTTCGTTCTATTAATGTTGTTAATCAAAATATTCTGATATATGAGCAGAAAAGTGTTTACTGTCATTGGTATGGTTGTTCTGTTAGCCTGGTCCTGTGGAAGTAACAAGGTGCCTGTCAGCGTGTCGGAAAATGCGGTTGTTCAGAAAGCTGACGGGACACTGTCTCTCGATGTGGACAAGGCGACATGTTACAGCGATAATGTAAATCCTGCAAGCAATACAGCTGAATGGAATGTGATTGTCTCAAAACCAGGAACATTCAGGGTATGGCTTTCCAGTGCAACGAAGGACACAACTAAACTGAGCTATTCCAATTCGGTGAAACTGAGCCTTTCAGATAAATTTCTGGAAGTCAATCCGGTATGTGACAAGGTGATTTTGAATTCAGGCGATGTCTCTCTTCCTTATTACAGGGCTGATTCATATATGGGCTCGCTCTATATCTCCGAACCTGGTGAATACAGCATTCAGCTCATAAGCGAGAAGGTAATGCCGAAGGAGGCTGTGCAGAGTGAACCATCAGCTTCAGACGATACCCGTCTTATGTCGGTCATACTTACACCCCTGACACGTTAATCTTATCTTTTATCCATAGCCGGGCATTTACAAATGCCATGATCCATGGTGTGATTTCATCGTTCCTTTTTTCACGTGGGTAATATCCGCATTGCCACGGGAAAAATGCTCTTTCAAGATGTGGCATCATTGCAAGGTGCCTTCCGTCGTCAGAACATAAACCAGCAATATCATGATCCGACCCGTTCGGATTTGCCGGGTACGTGCCCTTGCTGTATTTAAGAACTATATTGTATTTCTCAGGAGCATAAGGCAGGCTGAACCTTCCTTCGCCGTGAGCCACCCAGATACCCAGCTCCATTCCCGACATATTTCCCATCATTACCGAATTGTTTTCCGGTATCCTGACTCCAACAAACCCCGATTCAAACTTGTTGGATTTGTTGTGAAGCAGTTTAACGCCTTTTTCATGTCCGGGATAGATAAGAGAGAGCTCTGCCATAAGCTGGCAGCCATTGCATACTCCCAGTGATAGTGTATCAGTGCGTTTGTAAAATTCATCAAGAGCTTTCCTGGCCTTTTGATTGTATTTGAAAGCGCCTGCCCACCCCTTGGCTGAACCGAGAACATCTGAATTTGAAAATCCTCCGACAAAAACTATCATGTTTATGTCCTTCAGGGTCTCACGGCCGCTTATAAGGTCGGTCATGTGGACGTCTTTCACATCAAATCCCGCAAGCCAGAGGGCATAGGCCATTTCCCTGTCTCCATTAACACCTTTTTCCCTGATGATTGCAGCCCTGATCCCGCTTTTCCTGCGACGTTCCGGTGTTATGCCAAGCGATTTGAATGTTCCTTCAAAGTTACCTGTGTTGTATCTGACATCATGATCTTTATAGAATCTGAATCTTTCCGAAGCAAGTTTCTCTCCGCTCTGCCTGCGGTCGAGAAGATACGACGTCCTGAACCACGTATCCCTGAGCCTGTCAATATCAAACACAAAGCTTCCGCCATGCCCTGATATTCTTATGACTCTTTCATTTACAGGATGTCCGATTGAGAAATAGGAAATTCCATTCTCAAGCAGGATCTCGGCGATCTCATTTTCGTCCTTCACCTGTATAATAATGCCGGGATTCTGGCTGAAAAGCAGCTTTACGGTATCGTGTTCACCGATGGCTGTCAGGTTAATGTCAAGCCCTCCCGAAATGTTTGAGAAGCACATCTCAAGAAGGGTCGTTATCATTCCTCCGGCGGAAATGTCGTGACCGGCAAGTATTTTGTTCCTTGAAATAAGATCCTGAACGGTGTTGAATACTTCCGCAAAATATGCGGGATCCCTGACCGTCGGGACCTCATCGCCAACTTTGTTCAGAATCTGGGCGAAGCTGCTTCCTCCGGTTTTGAAATCATCCCTGCTCATATCGATATACAGCAGGCTTGTATAAGGATCATTGACAAGAACAGGTTCAACAATTTTCCTTACGTCGTTGACTTCGCCGGCAGCCGATATTATTACGGTACCAGGGGAGATGACGATCTGGTCATCATATTTTTGAGTCATCGACAGGCTGTCCTTACCTGTCGGTATGTTTATACCGAGATCAATAGCAAATTTGCTTGCAGCCTGCACTGCAGAATAGAGCCTTGCATCCTCTCCCTCGTTTCTGCAGGGCCACATCCAGTTGGCTGAAAGTGAAATGCTTCTAATCTTGTCTGTCAGCGGCGCCCATAATATATTTGTCAGGGCTTCGGCTATCGCGAGAACCGAACCAGCTGCAGGATCTGCAAGCCCGGCGGCAGGGGCATGACCTATTGAGGTTGCCATGCCGTATTTCCCTTTGTAATCGAGTGTGATGGCTCCCAGGTTGTTAAGAGGAAGCTGAAGCGGTCCGGCACATTGCTGTTTTGCAAGTCTTCCCGTAACCGATCGGTCAACTTTATTTGTAAGCCAGTCTTTGCATGCCACCTCTTCTATCTGAAGTACATGTTCAATATATTCAGGAAGTTTTTCGATTGAGTATTCAGGCTTCTGATAGCTATGGACCGGATATTTATCAACCATTGTGGTACGGGGAGGATCTCCGAAAAGAGCTTCAAGGGTAAGATCAATAGGCTTTTCACCGGTTCTGCTGTTTTCGAACGTGAACTGATGATCACCGGTAATCTCACCAATTATGTATATAGGGGCTCTTTCGCGTTCTGCAATCTTTTTCAATTCGTCCACATCGGTTTTTTTCATCACAAGTCCCATTCTTTCCTGAGATTCGTTACCGATGATCTCCCTGGCCGAGAGTGTTGGATCGCCTATTGGCAGCCTGCTGATGTCTATTTTGCCTCCCGTTGATTCGACAAGTTCCGACAGGCAGTTCAGATGACCGCCTGCCCCGTGATCATGTATCGAGACTATCGGATTGTTGTCGAGTTCACTCAGGGCCCTTATGGCATTGTAGACTCTTTTCTGCATTTCAGGGTTTGCCCTCTGGACGGCATTAAGCTCGATGGAACTGTGGAACTGTCCGGTGTCGACCGACGACACTGCACCGCCGCCCATGCCGATCCTGTAATTATCGCCCCCGAGCAGGACTATAAGATCGCCTTTCTCCGGTACATCTTTGGTGCTGTCCTTCTTTTTACCGGTTCCGATGCCTCCTGCCAGCATAATTACCTTGTCGTAACCATATTTCCTTCCATTTTCAAAGTGTTCAAATGTCAGGACCGAGCCGCAGATAAGAGGCTGGCCGAATTTATTACCGAAATCGCTGGCGCCGTTTGATGCTTTTATAAGAATATCCTCAGGAGTCCGGTACAGCCATGGTCTTTCGGGTGTTGCTTTTTCCCAGGGCCGGGCGCCATCGGGTCTGGGGTAGGAGGTCATGTATACTGCCGTACCTGCAACAGGGAAAGCTCCTTTTCCTCCGGCGATCCTGTCTCTGATTTCACCTCCTGTTCCTGTGGAAGCGCCGTTGAATGGCTCAACAGTCGTCGGGAAATTGTGTGTCTCTGCTTTTAACGAAAGAACCGATTCGAAATTCTTAATTGAAAAAAAATCCGAACTGTCCTGTGAAGCCGGTGCAAATTGTTCAATTACAGGTCCCTGGATGAAGGCGCAGTTGTCCTTGTACGCTGAAACCACCTTGTTCCTGTTGAAATGGGTGGTGTTCTTTATCAGCTGGAAAAGGGTCGAATCCTTCTCTTCGCCGTCGATTATGAAGATGCCGTTAAAGATCTTATGTCTGCAATGCTCCGAATTCACCTGTGAAAATCCAAACACTTCGCTGTCGGTGAGCGGTCTTCCGATCGATTTTGCAAGATCTTCGAGATATTTGATCTCATCATTGTTCAGGGCCAGACCTTCTTTCCTGTTGTAATCTGCAATGTCGCTGATATAGACTATCCCTTCAGGTTTACGGTCAATTGTGAAGATATCCTGCCCGGGATCCCTGTACAAAGCCTGAAGCATTGGATCAAAGCGGGGATTGTCAGGGTCGGAAGGAAAGAATTCCTCGATCCTTTTGATGCCTGCAACACCCATGTTCTGGGTAATCTCGACAGCATTTGTGCTCCAGGGTGTTATCATTTCCTTTCTGGGGCCCACAAAAGTGCCTTTGACAGTCTGTTCCTTAAGAAGGGGAGCATCACCGAAGAGCCATGTTAATTTTTCAATATCTGCCGGCAATAAAGCAGAATCAGTGCCGGCTGCAATCACATTACCGGAACCGCATTTGAAAAAAAGAATCATTGGAAAGATTTAATATATTGATTAATAATGGATTGCGTGAAGCCGTGGAGCCTCCGGATCCAATGGTCAAAGATAAACATTAGTTTTTATCATCGCGCTTCAGGCCGCTCCTTTTAAGGAAGGCTTCCATCGAAGGTTCCTTTCCCCTGAATTTTTTATACAGCTCCATTGGCTTTTCAGTGTCTCCCTTTTCAAGGATGTTTTTCCTGAATGAGTCGGCAACAGAAGGATTGAAGATACCTGATTCCCTGAAAAAACTGAAGGCATCGGCGTCGAGGACCTCGGCCCATTTGTAACCGTAATATCCTGCTGCATATCCTCCTCCGAACAGGTGGGTGAAAGAGCAGCTCATGTTCAGAGATCTGTCGGGTCTGAAAAGTTCTGTTTTTGAAAATGCTGCGGCCTCAAAATCACTTACATCTCCTTCAAAAGGTTCATAAAGTGAGTGCCATGCCATATCCAGAAAGCCAAATCCGAGCTGCCTGTTGCAGGCATAGCCTTCATTGAAGGTTTCGGCATCCCTTATCCGCCAAATATATTCCGCGGGGATTTTCTCTCCGGTCAGGTAATGCTCTGCCCATTTGTCAAGCCAGTCTTTCTCAAAGGCCCAGTTCTCCATGAACTGCGACGGAAGTTCGACGAAATCACGGGCTACATTTGTTCCCGAGAGGCTTTCATAATTGCATTTCGAGAGCATCCCGTGAAGGGCATGACCAAATTCATGAAGCAATGTTGTCAGTTCGCTGAAAGTAAGAAGGGATGGTTTGTCACCGTTGGGACGTGTGAAATTTGTAACAATCGAAATGAAGGGGATTATTCTTTTACCGTTAGCATTTCTTTGTTCCCTGTAACTTGTCATCCATGCTCCTCCCTGTTTCCCTTCCCTCGGATGGAAATCAGTGTAAAATATTGCCAGCAGCGAATTGTCACTGTCGCTTACTTCCCATGCGGTAACATCGGGATGGTAGACAGGAATTTCCGGCGCGGGTCTGAACTGAAGGCCATAAAGAGTTCCGGCCAGTCCGAAAACGGCATCCCTGACTTTTTCAAGCCGGAAATATGGTTTTAGCAGTTCATCATCGATATTGTGTCTTTTAAGCTTGAGCTTTTCGGAATAAAAGGCCCAGTCCCATCTTTCTATTTTTCCATGATGTCCCGACTCTGAAGCAAATTCCTGGAGATCTTTGAGATCTTCGAGTGCCGCGTTGTGTGAGGCAGAGAACAGATCATTCAGGAATTTCTCAACATTTGACTGGTTTTCGGCCATCCTGTCCTCGAGAACCATTTGAGCGAAGTTTTTGTAACCGAGTATTCCTGCGATCTCAAGTCTGAGATTCACCATTTTTGAGACAATTTCCCTGTTGTCTTTTTCATCATTATGAAAAGCTCTTGAATTGTAAGCCCTGAACATTTTTTCACGCAGCTCTCTTTTTGTCGAATATTGCATGAAAGGCATGTAGCTTGGATAGTGAAGCGTGAAAACCCATCCTTCGATGTTCCGTTTTTTTGCTTCATTTGCTGCCATTTCAACAACATCCGGAGGGAGGCCGTCAAGGTCTTCCGGATTTGTTATTTCGAGCACGAATGAATTTGTTTCGTTAAGAACATTCTCCTCAAATTTAAGGGCAAGCTTTGAAAGCTCTTCGGAGATCTCCCTGAATCTTACCCGGTCCTTGTCAGGGATACCGGCTCCTCCAATTATAAAGTGTCTGTACTTTTTATAAAGTAATCTGCCCTGTTCAGGGGTCAGTCCGAGAGTATCCCTTGTTTCATACAGAGTTCTTATTCTTTCGAACAACTTCCTGTTCAGGGTAATATCGTTGGAAAACCTTGCCAGCAAAGGTGATGTCTCCTGTGCTGCCGCCTGCAGTCCCTTTGAAGTCTCGGCACTGTTGAGATTGAAAAGTATGAGGGAAATGTCGCCCAGTATTTCGCCACAGTGTTCAAGAGCTTCGACCGTGTTGCTGAAAGTCGGTGCTTCGGGATTTTCTGCAATAGAATCTATCTCTGCTGAAGCCAGTTTTATCGCTTCCTCTATGGCGGGCCTGAAATGTTCGGCCCTTATCAGATGGAACGGCGGAGTGCCGTGCGGAGTGTTGCGGCTTTCAAGCAACGGGTTTGTCATGCTTCCTGTAATAGAATTATTATCAGTCATCCAGTTCTTCTTTTTCATCTTCTTCTCCGGAAGTTCCGGCATACCTGGCCGGATAAGGAGCATTGCCCTTTTCTGCGAACCAAAGTATCCTGTTCAGGAGATCATCATTGCCGGAATCCACTCCGTCAAATTCGGGAAGGAGGCTCTTCCTTGCATAATGGAGTGCTTTTCCTTTAAGTGATGACAGTTGCGGGTTCATCTCGTCCAACGGGATGTTCGATGGCAAGGCCTTGTATGGGGTCATGTCGGGTTCTGAGGTAAAGCAGTCAGTCATGGGGTTTGCTATTGCGTCCTGTATGTTCATCGGAGGCAACCCGAGGATCTGTTCTATTGTACGAACCATGGAAGGCTGTGTATACCAGGTGCTTATTGTTTTTTTAAGTCTCGAATAAGGACTTATAACAAGGGCCACTGTCCGGTATGCTGACACATGGTCCCATCCTCCCTGGGAATCATCTTCCATGACGAAGATCACCGTATTTTCCCAGAATCTGCTCCGTGAAAAGGCCTCCACAATTCTTCCGAGTGCAGCATCATTATCGGCGACCATTGCCCTTGGTGTTGGATATCCGGGCCTTACCCCGGCGGTATGATCATTCGGGAGTGCGATTATCATGAGTTCGGGCAGACGATCGCCCGGCATGCGTTCATAATCTTGAAGTTCCTTAATTAATGCATCCGCCCTCATTGCATCGGTGAACTCATGGTTTCCATAGGAAGGATAGGTCTGTGACAGGATAGGCCTCACAGGGTCGATAGTCGTATGGTTATAAAACTTAACTCTTTCACCGTTAATGTATTTCCTGTAAACATCGGCCCATTTGAGTTTTTCTTCAAGAACAGGCACAGATGCTTCACCATAGATTTGTACCGATTTACCATGGCTCAGGGCATTATCCCAGAGAAATCCTGTGGGAGCATAAACAAGGGCGTCAGTCTGAACATGTGCATAGCTTCTGAACCAGGCTCTCATGTTTTTTTCAATATAATCAGTGACAATGGAAGCATCGGTCCATTGGTGTCCTTCGGCGGAACATTTGCCGGAAGCCATGAAATTATCGAGCAGGAGGAATTCCCTTGCAAGCTTGTGTGTGTTGGGAGTGATGTTTTCGCCGTAAGTACAAAGGGCCGGATCTCCGTTTCCCTCCTTCATGTCGCCAAGTATCTGGTCATATGTCCTGTTCTCCTTGATAATATAAACAACATGGCGGAAGACCGAAGGCTCCCCGATTCGGTCAGGGACTGTTTTCGGCAAGGTGCCGGGCCGGGGAGTTTCTCTTGCGAGGGCAGCTCTGGCCAGATCGTTTACTGCGATGACGGTGTCGGTATATTCTTTCAGATTTTTAAATACTGACGGAGGAATAACGGATACCGAGGCCTCCATGCTGTGGGAATTGTAAATAAGGTTTTGGGTTGTTGCGTAGTTGAGCCCAAGTCTTGCCCCGTTAGCCTCGATATTTGCCACATACACAACGCCTTCCCTTGTAACTGCAAGTCCTGAAGGATAGGCTCCTGTCGGGATAAACCCGCGGATGACGCTTTTTGTTCCTGAGCCTTTTCTTGCCGCTCTCCTCGAAAGCTGAACAACAGCCAGTGCATTATCCATGCCGTTTGCTACATAAAGATACTTCTGGTCGCTGGAAAGACACAATCCGTCAGGGGAATCACCGAAATAGGGGTTTATTTCCGGCTGCAGCCTCACGCTTATCGTTTCGGTTATCTCATCGATAAGCGTATTTATGACTGTGACATTATCGCTGTTAGAATTTGTCACATAGACATATCTTCCCGACTTGTCACTTATTATTTCATTTGGATGCAGACCAACAACAATTTCTTTAACAAGTGTGCCTGTTCGCGGATCAATAACAGCAACACTGCCCTCGCGGGTGGATCCGCCGGCTTTGTTATTTACTCTTGCAATTCCCCATGGTACGCCGGCAACATCTTTATCGCCGGAAAGCGGATGCCGCCCCGCCCAGTTTGTGACATACAGCTTTCCTGCTGCCAATGTAAGGCCATAGGGAGCAACGCCCGGATCAGCAACCCAGATTGTGTCTCCGGTTGCCAGATCCTGTTTTATGACTTTATTGTTACCGTTGAGAACGACATAAAGGTATGCCTTTTCCGGTTCCTTACTGATAAGTATCTCGTTTGGAAGGGCCATTTCAGCAGGAGGATTCTTTTTATACTCGAATAATCTTCCGAATTCGGCTTTCGTTCCATCCCAACTGGCGGAAGCGACATACGACCTGTCATCGATTCCTACAACACTCCAGTATATTTCAGGTTTACCATTGTTGTTGTACCAGGTCAGTCCTGAATAGGTGTTCATGGCACCTCTGAGGGCTGTATGAAGGCTGTTCCTCAGAATGTATCTGATCGTATTATCGGTGGTGCTTATAAATACGATGCTGGAACGTTCAAGAACGGCAAGCCACTTTCTGTCGGGAGAGACAGCCACTTCCATGGCATGGCTTTCATTTGATGCATCACCGAACAGGATCTGTTTGCCGGCCGGCTGTATGAGCCTGTTGTAAGGCAGCTGCACCTGTCTGGTTCCGATCTTCACCTCTTCCTGTTGAAGAACCTGTCCGTTTAGTGTGCTAAGGAGCCCCCAGAATATCACGACCGGCAAATACCGACGACCATAATGGAACCTGTCTGTAAACTTCATATCTCAATGGTTTTTTACATTAACTATGTCAACAGTGCGCTCCTAAGATAGCTTAAAAATGAAAAGGCTGTATCATAAGTTAAGTTCTGATAACATTTCCCTTTGTGAAAATTTGTGAGAACTTTGTTATCCTTTGTGGTTAAAGAAAATCAGATTTTCCCACAGGGGAGCCAAAGGATTCACAAATGATTCACAAAGGTGATTATTTGACTTACAATACAGCTTCTTATAATTCAGAACGGAAGATCGGTCATCTCATCTTCCGGTGGTATGTCATCAAAGGTACTATGCGGCGGAACATTCTGGGCCTTTCCCGAATCAGCGACTTTTTCAATTTTCCAGGCATCGAGGTTCGTGAAATAATTGACTTTGCCATCACGTTCCCATTTATTGCCTTTCAGATTAAATGAAACCCTTACCTCTTCGTTGAGATATGACTCGTTGATAAGGTCGCATTTATCCTGAATAAGCTGGAATTTGATATAGTCAATAAAGACTGCATTTCCGCCAGTCTCTTTTTTCTCAATTACAAATTCGCGTTTTCTGAATTTGTCACTGACCTGGTTTACAGGCATTATGTCAATTACTTTGCCTGAAATTTCGAAAGCCATATTATTCCTCCTTAATAACTATCTTTTCGATTCTGTCGCCCTGTTTTATAAGGTCAATTACATCAAGTCCCGAAGTCACTTTGCCGAAGCACGTGTGCTGCCTGTCGAGATGCTTTGTATTTGCACGGTTATGACAGATGAAGAACTGGGATCCACCGGTGTTTCTTCCGGCGTGTGCCATTGAAAGAACTCCGCGGTCGTGATACTGGTTTCCGCCTGTAAGTTCGCATTTGATGTGGTATCCCGGACCGCCTGTTCCGACTCTTGGATCATTCATATCCTTTGAGTAGGGGCAACCTCCCTGGATTACGAAGTCAGGGATTACCCTATGGAATGCCAGGCCGTCATAAAAACCTTCCTTTGCAAGCTTAACAAAGTTCTCCACAGTATTTGGTGCATCTTCCTGGTAAAAGCTTATCTCCATCACACCTTTGGATGTATGTATCTCGGCAGTTCTCATTTACTGGACGATCTCAAGCAGTTCAACATCAAAAACAAGTGTCGAGAAGGGTTTGATCACGTCGCCTGCCTGGTTTGCACCGTAAGCGAGATTCTCAGGAATGTAAAGCTTGAATTTTGAACCCACCGGCATAAGCTGCAAGGCTTCTGTCCATCCCGGAATAACACCTGATACGGGGAACTGGACAGGTTCGCCTCTTTTAACCGACGAATCAAATTCGGTTCCGTCGATAAGAGTTCCGGTATAATGCACTTTTACCGTACTGCTGGCAGTCGGCCTGGGGCCTGTTCCCATTTTGATAACCTCATACTGGAGCCCGCTCGGGGTGACAGTCACTCCGCTTTTATCCTTGTTCTTTGCAAGGAATGCTTCGTTCTCGGCTATATAATCCTTATAAAGGATCTTGTCCTGCTCCGCTTTCCGTGCCTGCTGCTGTGCCTGCCTCTCGGTTACGAACTGCATGATGAATCCTCTTGCTATTTCATCCGACATCTCAGGTTTCTCGTTTTCTCCGTCGAGCATTGCTTTGGCAACCAGTCTCGCGTCAAGTTTAAGACTGTCGCTTTTCAGAGCATTGAAATTAACGATACCGAAAGCATAGGAAAGAGAGTCTTCTCTTGTTTTCATTTTTGCACCTGATATGTTGTTCTTGGAACAGGAGGTCAGCATAATTGCAACTGTGCCTGCAAGAACAATTAATCCTTTGATTTTCATTTGATATAGTTTTAAATTTAAAAATTAGCGCAAAGATAATACTTTGGCTTCAGCAAAAAAGTGATGGTGATAAATTTTTAACTTTTTATGGCACGAAGGATCTGCCTCTTTCCGGGAGGTCCCGGAAGCAATGTGATGTTGAATCCCGATCTTTTCAGGCTTCTCTGAACGCTGCCTTTCACACTGTAGGTCACAAGTATCCCACCCCTGCAGGTTGCTGCCCCAATCATGGCGAAAATATCATCGCTCCACATCCCGGGTTGCTTGTCGGGTCCGAATGCATCGAAATATACAAGATCGAAAGTTCCGTCAATGTTTAGGGACAAAAGGTCGCCTTCAATTTTGTTGAGTGTAAAATTCCGGGTCAGCTGTACAAGTGAATTCCAGCGGCATCCGTGTATTTTGTCAAAAAGAAGCCTGCTGTCACCCTTCAGCATATCCGGATAGTTGAGTGATGAGGTAATCTCAGGCGGAAGCGGATACTTTTCAACTGATGAATAATATACTTTTCTGTTCAGCTTTTCAGAATGGATGCAGGTAAGCAACGCGTTAAGCCCTGTTCCGAACCCTATCTCAAGTATCCTTATAGGGTTTGCTTCCGAAAAGTCGAATCCTGAATTTATGAAGATATGCTCTGACTCCTGTATTGCCCCGTGAACCGAATGATAATGTTCATCAAGTTCGCTGACATAAAGTGTGTCTGATCCGTCTTCCGTTCTGACTATTTCTGCCATTTTTTTCCGTTTGCCGGCTACCATTCCGAATCATACCACGACCTGACATCTGTTACCTTCATTCCGGCTTTCAAAGCAGCCTCGATACCGAGGTCGCCGTCTTCAAAGACCTCAATAAACCGTGGTTCAATGTCCATCATTTCAGCACATTTCAGGAAGGTTTCAGGGTGTGGCTTAAAATTATTCACATCGTTGGCGGTGACAATTATCTCAAAATACTTCCTGAGGTCAGTAATTTCCAGTGTCCTTTCCACAGCTTCCCGGTGTCCACCTGTTCCGACGGCCATGGGAAGAATTCCATGGTAGTTTTTAACAATGTCTGTGACAGGCTTGATGGGTTTGACAAGATGCTGGTATTTATTAAACTCCTGCATCTTTTCCCCGACGATCTGATCGATGCTTACATTGCCATCCAGCTTGCAGTCGCTAATGATTTCCTTTGCAATGAACCACCCGGGGCTGCCGGTATGTTTTCTCAGGAATTTGTTGTCGATATGGGCGCCGTACTTTGCACAGGCAGTCTTCCAGGCCCTGAAATGATAAGGCATTGTATCGGCAAGCGTGCCGTCAAGATCAAAGATAAGACCCGCGACCCCGGGTTGAATATCGTATTTCATCATTGAAAATTAGGGGGCAAAGATATAAAAAAAGATTAAGCCTGATTTTAACGACACTGAAAGGGATTCAGCGGACCCTGAGGTTTGCCTGTCTTTCAAACCAGCTGCAATCGGTTTTCAGATATGAAAGTATTGTATTTCTTTTGTTTATCAGGGCGAAAAAGCCATCAAGGAATGTAGTCATATCCTTCCTGGATCTTGGACTCAGGTAAGGAAAATCATTTATTACCTTGTACAATGCATCCTTCTTCTGAACAAACTCATTTATGGTATTCATAAATGTTTCGTCGCTCCTGCATACTGCCATATAAAGCCTTTGCCTTGTATTTTCGATGGGAAGGTTTTCAAAGGGGATGGCATAGTCTGTATTCACTATTCCGGAGTAATCAAAATCGTATGGTATTGCAAGATTTGCCTGGTTGTCAGGAGCCCCCTGCTGATACATAAGCTGAATATTATGGCCTATTGGTACCGACCAGTCGGTGTTCCCGATCATGTAGTTGAACAATGCGGCCCTGTCGAGCATGTCAGGCCTGAGATTCCGCTGGGTAAGACCAGGGTATGTAATCTCCTGTGTTTTTGTTCGTTTTTCGAGATGACTGATGGGTTCAATTGCAAAGCCGTATTGTGCAATTGGCTTTTTTTCTTTTGCAGTGTTAATGTAATTTATCTTGAAAAGCCTGACCCTGAAGCTGTAATCCGTTATTACATTGTAAAGCTTGTAAACGAGGTATTCCCTGAGGATATAATCTTCAAATCCCAGCTTGCAATAAGTAACGAACTTCAACTTGTTTATACCCGCGAATTTCGAATCGGCCGGATCCTTCATCCGGAAGTTGAGCATAAGAGGAGGGAAATCACAAATAGCCGAACGCCTTATGTTTCCTCTGGGCCTGACTTTGATTTTTTTTTCAATCGTATCGTTTATGTTTTCGACATATTTGAGTCTGGCATCAAGGTAATTGTCACTCATTTTTTCTTTTTTGTACTTTGTTATATCAAAGCTCAGAAAAATCTCAAACAGGTCATCTGAATCAAAAAGTGTAACCTTTACGTCCTGTGTATCCGCAATTGTAAGGTCTTTCAGCATGGTATCGGCCTGTCCGGATGCTGATATTTCCAACAGGCAAAGCAGCGGCACTGTTAAGAACTTCTTCATGGGTGCGGTTTTTTCAGGGATAAACCCTGATCTAATTTACGAAAGAGAATCCGGAAATGAAAAAAAAACAGGCCGCTGATGAGGCGGCCTGAACGAATGATCATAATGTTTATCATTTATATTGAGCCAGGCAGGATTTTACCTGGTGATAAACATTCTCTGCGGTGAAACCGAGTTTTTCATCAAGTACCTTGTATGGAGCCGAATATCCGAAGCTTGTAACGCCCCACACCATTCCCTTTGGTCCGGCAAGGCCCTGAAGGGTTACAGGCAGCCCGGCAGTCAGTCCGAATACCGGAACGTCATCAGGAATCACAGATTTCCTGTATGCTTCGGGTTGATTCCTGAAGAGTCCTTCCGAGGGGGCCGACACAATCCTTATTTTCAAGCCGTCCTTTTCAAGCAAACCTGCTCCTTCAACAAGGGTGGACACTTCGGAACCGCTTGCAATAAGAACAACATCAGGCCTGCCTTCACAGTCGCTTACTATATAGGCTCCTTTTTCCATTTTCAGCGCATCGGAGTACCTGTCATTGCCCCGCGATGGAAGATCCCTGATGTTTTGCCGCGACAATATCAGCGCAGTGGGTGTGAGTCTGTTCCCTAGTGCAAGTTTCCATGCAACTGTTGTTTCATTGGAATCGGCCGGACGAAGGACAAGCATGCTGTTCTTTCCGTGGTGGTTCCTGAGCTGCTCCATTAACCTTATCTGGGCTTCCTGTTCGACAGGCTGATGTGTGGGTCCGTCTTCACCGACCCTGAAGGCGTCATGGGTCCAGATATATATAACAGGCAGGCCCATAAGGCAGGCCAGCCTGACAGCCGGTTTCATATAATCGGAAAAAACGAAAAAGGTACCGCATGCAGGGATCACACCGCCGTGGAGTGCCATCCCGTTCATAACCGCTGCCATTGTCAGTTCCGATACTCCTGCCTGAAGGAAGGCTCCTGTGAAATCGCCTTTTGAAAATGCTCTGGTGTTTTTAAGGAATCCATCAGTTTTGTCAGAGTTGGAAAGGTCGGCAGATGCAACAACCATGTTTTCCATCTTTGTCGCAAGAACTCCGAGAACGGCAGCAGATGCTGCCCTTGTTGCTGATCCTTCCTTTTGTTTTATTTCCCTGAAATCAATGTCCGGAAATTCACCTGACCAGAACATATGAAGCTTTTTATCAGCTTCCCTGTTCCTTTCGGCCCATTCATTTTTCCTGCGCTTCCATTCTGATGCAGCCTTTCGTTTGTTTTTGAGGATTTCAGAATAAAGTTGTCTGACATCATCGAATACCGCGAAAGGATCGTCAATGTTACCGCCAAGGTTGACCAGTGATTTTTCGAACGATCCTCCGGCCTCGCTAACAGGCATGCCATGGGTCGATGTCCTCCTTTCAAAACTGTTCCCGTCGCTGTCGAGGAGCCCTTTACCCATTATTGTCTTTCCTATGATTATGGTGGGCCTTTCTTTTTCATCAAGGGCTTCGGTGAGAGCTTTTCTTATCTGATCATGGTCATTGCCGTCAATTTTAATTACGTTCCATCCCCACGACCTGTATTTCATGGCGGTATCCTCTGAAGTGACTGCCCTTGTTTCCGTGGAAAGCTGTATGTCGTTCGAGTCATAGAACATAACAAGGTTATTCAGCCCGAGATGGCCTGCCAGCCGGCCTGCACCCTGTGATATCTCCTCCTGTATTCCTCCATCGGAGATGAAGGCATAGGTTTTATGTGAGAACAATTCGCCGAAACGGGCTGCCAGGAACCTTTCCGCGATAGCTGCGCCCACAGCCATAGCATGTCCCTGTCCCAGAGGACCCGATGTGTTCTCGATGCCTCTCATGACATCAAGTTCCGGGTGACCGGGGGTGGGGCTTCCCCATTGCCTGAAACTTTTAAGTTCTTCAGTTGTGAAACGTCCGGCAAGCGTAAGTACAGAATAGAGCATAGGCGACATATGCCCGGGATCAAGGAAAAACCTGTCACGGTTTATCCATGCAGGATCGTCGGGATCAAAATTCAGGAATTCCGAAAAGAGGATATGAATAAAATCTGCTCCACCCATTGCACCTCCGGGATGTCCCGATCTGGCTTTCTCAACCATTGCCATCGAAAGTATCCTGATGTTGTCTGCCGCTCTCTTATGAACTTCAAGATTCATCTGCATTTAATTTGTTTTTAAAGGTCTGAAGGAACGGCCATGAAGGTAACATTCATCAGAGAATGTGTGTTACTTGACAGGGCCGATCCATAAAAAAGTACTGTGCCGTATAATACGGCTACGGTAACAAAAGTATAATTTATTGGTTATTGAACAAAATCAGGAAGCCGGTGAAGCAGCAAAATTATCACAGATATTTCCTGTCCTCTTCCGGAACATCAAAGTATTTGTCATATTTTACGGAATCGGGACCTATCTTTTCAACTGATGTACCGCTGATCTTGTAAGTGCATTTTTCCCCGACTATATCAGAGAAGTAGATATCATACTGTTTGCCCTTTTCGTCGATCATAAGTATCCTTACCAGGTGGTCATACTTCAGACTGTTCAGATGGGCATGACATATCGGACAGTTAATGATGTATTCCTCACCTTCTTCAATAACGAAGGTTGGGTGGGTTGTCACAGTGTAATTGCCCAGCTCCGGATTAAGGAAAATAAGACCCTTCTTTGAGCTGTTTACCTTCGTGGCCGAAAGGACAATAGAAGTTTTCACGTTCAGGACGCCTTTACATGCCTTGCACAAGTATTCAGTTGCCATGTGTTACCTCCTCCTTTTAATATGTATTGATAAATGATATGATTTTATCGGCCGTATTCTTTACAAGGTACGACATTTTTTCGCCAAAATCAATATTCTCAGGTTGAATTCCAAGTAAATATACAGGCATCTTAAAAAAATCTGAAACCCTTCTGAGCGAGATATTGTGCGTGTTGAATGTCATGTCTTCTGTCTGGTTGATATTTAGCAGCTTGTAATCTCCGGGGACAGAGCACATATCCAATGCATCGATGATTACAAGTATGTCAGGGCCGATCCTGTTTATCTTTCCGATGTAATTTTCGATGCTTACCTCGACAGTCAGTGCTGATACTGTCCCCGATCCTTTTATCCCTGAGCTTATGTAAGCGCCTGCCCCGTCGTCTTTCCTGAGGAGATTGCCTATCCCGACAAAAAGGATCTTTTTATCTCTTTGCGAAAGAAGGTTGATGAGTTCTTCAGACACTTTTTGAAAGGTATTTGACAAGAACCTGCCTAAGGCAGTTTGGACATATTATATTGAACATGTCTTTACGCTTAAGCCCGTCGCGGACTTCGGCCTCCAGATCATGGCCCTCTGCGAGGCGGAGTTCCCTGTTAAGGATATTCAGGTTCAGTATTGATGAAAATGCTTTCGGGCCAAGCTTTTTGTGAAGGTATGAAAGATGCTCCCTTGTAGTTATTACGGCACCGCAATGCCGGCAGACAAGAAGCTCTTTTTCCTGGTATTCAACATTGATTTTCCTGTCAAACACTGCAAGGTCAAAAAGCTTGTCTGAGAGAGCCACTCCTTTTCCTGTAATACAATGTTCCTGGCAAAGCCCGCAGAAAATACATTTGCCGTAATCCCTTGTTATAGTCCTGATCCCCTTTTCCCTGTCGTCTGAAAATGTTATGGCATGGGGCGGACATACGTTGGTGCATGTCTCGCAGCCAACGCAGTTGTCGTCGTCGACGACGGGTCTGCCCCTGTAATTTTCAAACGGTACATGCGGCTCTGCCGGATACCTCGAAGTATATGCAGGAGTAAACATTGAAACCACGGCTTCCCTTAATTCCCTTAATTTCGGATATTTCATTTCACAGCCTCCTTGTAATCATCTTTTACTGTCCGTTTATCGAGCGGTGTGCCGAACCTGTAGGTTCCTCTGATCAGGGCATGAGCAGCAACTGTCGCGGTGAAGAAAAGTACGGGAATTGCCACAATGGCTTTTATGCCGGCGTCCGAAATGCCGAAATGGAACAATACCCCGATAAGGATGCTGCAACACCCAAGCGTCACACATTTGGTGGCCGCCTGAAGCCTGTTATAAACATCCGGGAGCCGGATCAGTCCGATACATCCGAAAATATTGAATAAAACACCAATGCAGATAAAAATAATTGCGATCATCTCATTCATTAAGTTTTTTTCCGCTGAGATATTTAGCCAGTGTAAGTGTCCCGATAAAACTCAGGATTATCCATGCAATGCCAATGTCGAGAATGAACGATCGTTCCGTCTGAACGGCGATAATGGCACAGATCCCGACAACAAGTATTCCGAAGATGTCTATTCCCACCATTCTGTCGGGAATCGTCGGACCGGCAATTATCCTGTAGAGGCAAACAGCGCTTAAGCCGATCTGAATGTAAAGCAGTATTGAAAGCCAGTCGCTCATTCTGCAAATCTTTTTATGTATTTTTCAAATGCTCCGGTGATAATCCGGGTATATTCCTCCGGATCTTCCGAACTGACATATATCCAGTGTATGTAAAGGCAATCATCAATAATATCCACAGTTATTGTACCCGGAGTCATCGTTATTGAATTGGCCAGAAGCGTCCTGGCAAATTCTGACTTAAGAGTTGTTTTAAGCTTCACAATCCCAGGCTTAATAGGCATTGAAGGATGAAGAACCCTGTATGCCACATCAAGATTGGCCTTAATGCATTCAACCGTGAAAACTGCCAGGTAGACCATGAGCCAGAAATACCTGACGGGTTGAAGGAACTTATAAATGCCGGTAAAGTAATTGCGGGCAAAGAGAGCCGAACAAAGAGCCGATGCAACGGAACCAGTGACCAGGTTCGGGACTGTCAGGCTGAAGGTCAGGAGAAGCCAGAAAACCATTGATAATATAAATACAGCAACGTATTTCATGTTATAATCCAATTACCAAATCTTTATATTTTACCGGATCTGTCAGGATATCGGTCGCCGGTGTCAGTATTGCATCCCTGATCCCCGGAAAAGCGAGAAGACTCAGTATTAAGCAAAGCAAACTCATAACCACCATGCTGAAAACCATTGGAAAGGGTACCTCTTTTACCACCCTTTCTTCCTTTCCCTCTTTCCGGTTAAAAAAGGCATATCTCTGGAATTTCAGAAATGATGCCAGTGTTATTATGCTGACAAGGATTGCCAGAAATGCAAGGAAATAGAATCCGGCCATCACAGCTGCAATAATTATTATAAGCTTGCTGAAAAAACCATTGAACGGAGGTATCCCGGAAATTGACATCGATGCAATAAATGATGTAGCCGAGGTGGCAGGCATCGATTTTCGCAGTCCTCCCATCTCTTTGAGATCGCGTGTGCCCAGCGTGTATTCGATGGCCCCTGCATTAAGGAAAAGAAGTCCCTTGAATGCAGCATGGTTGACAAGATGGTATAACCCTCCCGCGACTGCAAGCATGGCAATTTCGTGTTTCAAGCCGCGCGATATCAGTATCATTCCCATCCCGACCGAAAGCACGACATATCCCATCTGGCTTATGCTGTGGTAGGCAAGCAGCCGTTTGATATCCCATTGTCCGATGGCAAGGAAAACACCTATGACCATCGAAAGTGCCCCGAGTGTCGTGATGAGGACTGCGATGCTTTCATTTATTTCAAACAGGTTGAAGAAGAGCCTTATCATCACATAAATACCTGCTGCTTTGATAAGTACTCCGGAAAGCATTGCAGAAATCGGGGAAGGAGCCGAGGAGTGCGCATCAGGAAGCCAGGCATGGAATGGTATAATTGCTGCCTTAAGGCCAAAGCCGCAAAGTATGAGAAGCTCGACAAAAATGTAGAAAGGCCTGTCGTGTCCTGCTTTCAGCATTTCGCGGATATCGGCAATATTAAGGGTTTTTGTTTTCCAATATATAAGGGCTATGCCGGCCAGAATGAAGAATGATGCAAGCGACCCGAGAACCTGGTACTTGAATGATGCTTCCAGCTCATTTTTTTCCACACCGAATGCTACCAGGGCATAGGCAGAGATAACAGAAATCTCCAGAAATACAAAAATGTTGAATAGGTCACCGCCGAGCACAACACCGTTCATGCCTGCTGTCATAAGGCAGAAAAGGGCATAGTAGAAGTTTTCAGACGTGAATCTTTTTATATATGACAAAGAATAAAATGCCGAAAGGAACCCGACGATGTTTATGATGCAGAGCATCAGAACTGTAAAACCATCCATTACCATACAGATCCCGACAGGTATCCCGTTTACGGGCTCCCAGCCGCCGACATAATAAACTGACGGATTTGTACCGGTTGTGGCCGCGGAATAAATGCTCATTGACGCGAGCGCGAGAATTATTACCTGAGTGAAACACCTGCTGAATCCTTTGATGAAGCTTCCCAGGATCATATCAATAAACGCCCCGGTCAGAGGGATCGCGACAAATAAGGGGATCAGAGGATTCATTTTCTATCCTTTCAGGTTTTTGATTTCTCTTATGTCAAATGTGCCGTACTTCCTGTAAAGCCTGATTATTGTTGCCATAAGCATTGCAGTGGTAGCCAGTCCGATCACGATAGCTGTCAGTACAAGAGCCTGTGGCAGGGGATCAACATATACCTTTGCCGGACCGGTAGGGTCAACTATAGGAGCAACGCCTCCGTCGGTATAGCCGATAAGCGCAAACAGGAGAAACATGCTGAATTCCATTACCGACAGGGAGATAGCTATTTTGATCAGGTTCCTCCTTGTTATGACACCGTACAGACCTGCAAGGAATAATATGAAACAAAGAATGTATGCCGTCATTCTGCCAACTCCTCCTTAAAAATCACAAGTGCAAGAAATATTGTAAGCACTGAAGCAGCAACCTCGATGCCGACAAAAATGTTGTAAAGCGGAATAATACCCGCGCTGACAAGTTCACCCGGAGTTCCCTTAGGAATCCAGTTCAGAAAGAAAATCCTTCCGGCTGCAAGCAGGCCGGAGACCGCGAGAAAGACGACGATCAGAATGGCAAGATTCTCATATAATGTCGATCCGGCCTCTTCCCTGGCCAGCCCGGGAAAATCACTTCCGAAAGCAAGGATCAGCAGGATGAATGATCCGGCAATTATCACTCCGCCTGCAAACCCTCCTCCTGGTGTCAGATGTCCATGCGTTATTATATATATGCCGTAAAGAAATACCAGCCCGGATATGAGCCGGGTGGTTTTCTTTACTATTATGGTCATTCCCTTCATTTGTCTGTTGTAATTTAATGTGTGTGTTTCATCTTCTTCCTTTTATCCTGAGGATGGTAATCACCCCGAGAACAGCTGTGACAAGAACTGTGGCCTCTCCCAGGGTGTCATAGCCCCTGAAATCAAAAACAACACCTGTTACAAGATTAACACTTCCTGTAAGCTCCACAGCGCCATTGATATACTGTGAGGCCATCCTCAGGGAACCTGAGCCAAAAGGATCAAGCATCGCAACCGAGAGGATGAAGAAATAAAGAAGTACTGCTGTCATTACTACGGCGGCGGCCATTGACATATATCCCTTTCGGTCGGGTTTTACAAAATGTTCTTCCCTCGATGAATCGAGAACAACAGCAACCATGATTATCAGTGTTATGGTCTCAACAACTATCTGAACGATTGCCAGATCGGGGGCCTTCAGCAGCAGAAAGCAAATGACAAGGCCATAACCAACAATGCCGCATGCGATCACGGCTGAAAGAAGATCCTTTGCATGGATCGCATACAAGGCTCCTGTTATCATCAGCCCGGCTATTATGCATATTGCGGTTTCCATAACTTACACTCTTGTCAGGTCATCATAATGAGCAGCATAATTATAAGTCCGGCACATGCCCAGATCACATAACCGGAAAGGACACCGGCATGGGCTGAACTGAACAAATGGCTGATATTGAGGATACTCCTTTTGGAAAGATCATAAATGTCAAAAAGCCTGTTCTCAGCCTTCCTGAAAATCCATGAAAAGAACCTGAATTCACTTATGGTCTTATAAAACCCGGAAGCAGGATATTCTGTTTCATCCTGGTTCTTTTCACCTCCTGTGAAGCTGTCCGCGGTCCTGAATTTCCTGATTCCGCTAAGCAGATAGATAAGCGCGCCCAGTAAAATCGATACCAGCACCAAAAATGATACAAGAGAGGAATCCCAGAACCCTGGCAGATGAAATGCACCTGATGCGGGCATGAAAAATCGGGGTATCACGTATCCGGTGGCAAAAACACCGGTGAGCACGCATGCCAGAGCCAGGATAATTGACGGCACCTGCATGAGCGACGGTACTTCTTTTATCCTTTCGGATTCGGATCTTACCCTGCCAAGAAAAATCCCGCCTGCGAATTTTATGAAACTTGCAAGGGTCAGCGCCGAACCCAGCACTGCAATCCCGAGCCAGACAATCCATAACTTGCTGGTGAAATACGGTCCTGTCCCAAATTCAATGATCCCCTGATATATCATCCATTTTGAAGCGAAACCGTTGAAAGGCGGGACTCCCGATATCGACATGGCAAATATGAGTGAACAGATAAATGTTACAGGCATTGATCCTGCGAGTCCTCCAAGATCATCAATATTATTCTTTCCTGTTCTTATTTCCACAGATCCGGCTGAAAGGAACAGACCTGTTTTGTAAATGGCATTGTTTGCCATATGGAACAGCCCTGCTGCCAGACCCAAAGGTGAACCGAGAGCAAATCCGAGTATCATGTAGCCGACCTGTGATACGGCATGAAATCCGAGAAGCCGCCTGTAATCATGCTGTAACAGGGCCATCATCACTGCGGTAATTATTGTGATCGCACCTGCAAGCAGAAGTATGAATGTTATCCACTTCCCCGGGATAAACATTCCGGAGGTCAGGCGTGCAAGAAAGTATATTCCGAGGAGCTTGTCGAGCGATGCCGGAAGCAGAGCTGACGATGATGCAGGGGCACATTGGGTGTAATCAGGCACCCAGGTATGGAACGGAAATGCTCCGGCCTTTGTGAAACTGCCGACAGCCAGGGCTGCAAATGCTGTAACCGTCAAAGGATTATCCGTTGCAAGGTTTAAACCGCTCATGTCAAGCGATCCCGTCATCTTCCAGATTATTGCAATACCTGCCAGCATTATCGAGTCAGAAGCGCCGATAAGGATGAGAGTCTTTTTGGCTGCAGCTGAACTCTCTTCATCATTTCCGGGGATAAGCTTGTACAATGTTATTCCAAGGATACCCCAGAAGATTATGAATAATAGCAGGTTGTCGGAGAATACTGCTCCCGCAGAGCATCCTGTTGTGATGAGGAACCAGGGATAAAAATTCCTTGTTTTCAACTTCCTGACATAAACAAGAGAATAAATGATAATCAGCAAAGAGATGGTTCCGGACAGAAGGATTATCAGACGGGTCAGATTGTCAGCATGCAATTTTGCATATTTCACGGCATCGGCTGCAAGACTGGTTCCCAAAAGGTCAAATGCTGAACCCTTTGACAATTGGTCAGATGCAACCGGTTCGAGGCGTCCGGTAAATATGACAACCGACAGATACGCAGTAACAAGGCTTATGGCAAGCGCAACAACGGATTTAAAACTCCTGAACTTTTCCGGGACCGTCAGGAGCAGAAGTCCCGCGGCTACGGGCAATAATATTATTGTTGAAATCTCTTTCATTTGTTGAAGTTAAATTCCTTGTTCAGCCCGGCCGTCATGGCGGCTGATCTTTCGATCAGTTCCTTAGCGTTCATCAGCTTCTTGCCCGAGCGGGCGTCACATACAACGGCAAGCCGTTCGGTGCAGCAATAGCACGGATCGACACCGGCCAGCGTGATGGTGGCATCGGCGATGGTCTGCCCGATGCATGACTTTTTAAACGTGGCGATATTGACATAGCTCGGAGCCCTGATCTTATGCCTGGCCGGTGAGTTTGATCCGTCAGAGACAACAAAATGGAAAACCTCACCCCTGGGGGCTTCGGCTCTCCCGTTACCAATACCTTCAGGTATCTCGGTTACCTTCACATTAATATCACCCTCTTTTTCTTTTTCAAGCCCTTTCAGGCACTGCTCAATTATTGAGATTGATTCATATATTTCAAGAAGTCTTACCTCGGCTTTGGCAAAGACATCACCTGCTTCGGAAGTTATCACTTTCCAGTCCACAAGAGGGTAGGCAGCATAAGGATCATCTTTCCTTACATCGATGGCAACACCTGATGCCCTTGCTGTCGGTCCCACTGCTCCGTAATCGATGACATCCTGCCTGGTCAGTACTCCTACACCTTTTGTCCTTGAATGTATAACAGGATCGTCCATCACGGCCCCTGTAAGAAGATCGGTTTTTGATTTCACCTCTCCCAGAACTCTTAGTATTTCAGGTATTTTATGGTTTTCGATATCACGCCTGACACCTCCGATCCTGAACATTGCATAGCTGTTCCTGTTACCGGTGATCATCTCGAATAGGTCAAGGACAGGTTCCCTGTATTTCCAGGCCCACATGAAGACAGTATTGTATCCCAGGAAATGTCCGGCGAGGCCAACCCACAGCAGATGGCTGTGTATCCTTTCAAGCTCACCGATTATAGATCTGATATATTTGGCCCTGTCAGTGATTTCAATACCTGCAATTTCTTCCACCGCATTTGCAAAAGCGAAAGGGTGGGAGGTGGAGCAGATTCCGCAAATCCTTTCGACAAGGAAAAATACCTGTTCATAGGTTTTCGATTCGCTGAGCTTTTCTATGCTCCGGTGATTGTAGCCGGTAACCCACCGGATATCCTTTACAATTTCGCCATCGCAATACAACTTGAACAGTTCAGGCTCTTCCTGAAGAGGATGATAAGGACCTATCGGTATTAATGTCTTTCTGCTCATTTTTTCTCTTCAGAAACTGATTTGAATTCCTTTCTGTACGGGTAAACGCCTTCTGCCCAGTTACCTTCCGAAATCAGCTTGTCCTGGTTCGGATGGTTCAGGAAGTTGATGCCAAAAAGTTCATGCATCTCCCTTTCGATCCAGTTGGAGGCGTTGAACATGTTTGAGAGAGATTCTATCTCAGGCCTGACACTGTCGAGGATCACGTGCAGATTCAGGATGAGGCCGGCAGAGTCAAGACTGAAATGGTAGTGTATTTCAAATCCCTTCTTTGTATGCAGCGCCGATGCAATAATGAACCTGAATCCTGCTTCCTTGAACAGGTATTCTGCCGTCCGGAGAATCGCCTCAGGCTTTACGGTAATGACCGCACGCTTCTGATTTTTCCTGGCGACCTCCAGAATATCAGGCTTGAATTTTGTTGTAAACTCAGATATGATCGATTCTTCTGTCATCTTTTTCCCGAGCTCTCCTCTTTAACCTTTAGTCTTTCTACTTTTTACTTTTATTCACCAGCTTCACAATCCCCGCGATTATTGCTTCCGGCTTGGGAGGGCAGCCGGGTACGTAAGCATCCACCGGTATTACTTTGTCGACCGGACCAGCGAATGTGATGCTTTCGGCAAATAATCCTCCCGTGCATCCGCATGCCCCGATTGCAACCACCAGGATCGGCCTTGGAGCCTGATTGTAGATCTCAACAAGCCTTTCCCTGTCGTGTTTATTGATGGAACCATTGACAAGAAGCACATCGGCATGTCTTATACTGCCAACCAGCAATATACCGAACCTTTCAAGGTCGTGTCGCGGTGTGAGACAATCCAGTATCTCTATATCGCAGTTATTGCATGAAGCTCCTCCGAAATGGAAGACCCAGAGTGATTTTCTGAAGCAATAATTTTTGAATCCCACGACAGCCTGTTTTTAAATTAGAATTAATGCTCAGTTTTTTGCAGAAGTCCCCCTTTCCCGTTTTCCCCAAAGGGCAAATGCTCCTGGTTGAATTCCTTTCCTTCCGGTGTAAGGCCAGTGGGGGGGCATGTATATTTTTATTCGACTGTTCTTCAACCTTGTATTATATCAATTTTCCACAGCTAAAATCCAATGAATGCAAGTACTATAGCGGCAATAGCCACCAGGTTCATCCATACAAGGAAGAAGCTGACGGCCTGTTTTATCTTAATCCTCGGATTTGTATTTCTAATCAGCGTAAGAAGCAATACAATGACCGGGACTTTCAGAATACTCCATAAGATGTTTATCCCCTCAAATCTGAAGCCTCCTAAGAGTAATGCCGTGATGAATGAAGGGAGAACCAGCAGCATTATGTATTTTGTAAGTTTAATAAGGGCATAGGCTGCTCCTGAATACTCGATGAAGATACCTTCCGTTATCTCTGCCTCCGCTTCGGGCATGTCGAAAGGGACCATGCCCATTTTTGCCTGGAGGCAGAATGTTCCTGCAATGAACAGCAGTACTCCCGATACACTTCCTATATTGGACGATGTGGCATGTTGGGTAAGGATTATGCCACGCAGGTCGGTCTGCCCGCCGCTTTTAAGTATAACTCCGGCAACTACAAGCAGGAATGTCAGCTCATAGCTCATAATAAGCTTCATTTCCCTTGAGCCTCCGACAGCAGCAAGCGGGTTCCCGGAAGCTAGGGAGCCTGTTATATAGGCAAATGATGGTATTGTCAGCAGGTAGAAGATCACAATAATGTCGCCCCTGAACCCGGTGGTTATGTTGAACAGCGGTAAGAGGATGAAAACTGCGGCCAGAACCGCTCCCGTGAGTGAAAAGACGGGCGACAGGAGAAAGAGAAGTGGAGAACCGTGTTTTGGCAGAATGGTTTCCTTTACAAGCAGAAGCTTAAAGAAATCGTAGAAAGGCTGCAGGAAAGGCGGTCCTTTTCTGAACTGGACCCTGGCAGTTATCTTCCTGTCGAACCACGAAAGCAATCCGCCGGTTATTCCGCTGAAAAGCAGACCCGGGAAAACAAGAAAATAAAAGAGGGCAGCACCCATGTCACTAAGGTTGTTTCTGTTCAGCGAAATACATGTAATCTCTTATGAGGATCCTGTCGTTAAGCCTGTAAATGTTTTCCTCCGGCTTTTCATCCATCTCGGTGAATGAAGCAACTCCGTCAGGGCAGGCCCTTACAAACAGTTCACGCTCATTTTCGTCGTTCAGATCATAAAAAAGATCCTTGTTCCTGTGATACCTGAAAAAGTCAGTCATCATTGTTCCGAAAGGACAAGCAGTAACACACGATTTGCAGGCGACACAGAGGTTAAGGTGCCTGTCAATGATACCTTCACTGTCCTTATCAATGGCATCTGCCGGACAAACTGCGATACAAGGAGCATCCTCACATCTCCGGCAGGCAAACCTGAATACTGCCAGTTCCCGTAAAGGCTTTAATTCGCCTTTTGTGTCTTTGTCCTTAAAGAATCCTTCAGGCAAAGCCACATCCGGGTTTCGCGACATTACCGCCCGCAGACTGATCATATCCAGAAGTATTCTTTTACCCATTCCGGTTTTTTGTTTTGGCCCGACTCTATTTCCAGATATCAGGAGTATCCTTAATTTCATCATAAGTGAACACGGGACCGTCCTTGCAGACGAAGTATTTTCCCATCATGCAGTGGCCGCATTTCCCGAGTCCGCACGACATGTTTTTTTCCATCGAGAGGTATATTTCTTCATCCTTGTATCCCATCTCAAGGAACTTCATTGTCCCGAACTTCATCATGATCGGCGGTCCGCATACCACTGCAACCGAGTTACCAGGCTTCACCTTCACTTTGTTGAGAAGCGTTGTTGCCACTCCTACTGGCCCGTCCCAATCATCATCTCCCTTGTCGACAGTTCTGTATGCTTCAAATTTCTCTGTGCTGTTAAGCCTGTTGAAAAGCGGTTTATAAACGCAGTCAGCCGGTGTTTTTGAACCATAGCACAGGACAACCCTGTCGAGCTTATCCTTTACATGTTCAAGTGCGTAAAGAAGCGACCTTATCGGTGCCAGGCCGCATCCTCCTCCCAGGATAATCACCTCCTTCCCGAAAAAATTTTCGACAGGGTATCCTCGTCCGTATGGACCCCTGATTCCCATAAAGGCACCGGGCTTAAGGTTATGCATATATTCTGTCACATAACCCGTTTTCATAACGGTGACTTCAAGCTTGTCGGTCACATGAGGAGACGAGGAAGGGGTGAAGGGTGCTTCGCCGATACCGTCAACTGACAATTCGATGAACTGGCCGGTGCCGAATGAGAATTCAGTCTCAGGGATAAGGACAAAAGTCTTTATCAGCGGTGATTCTTCAATGACCTCTGTGAGCTTTGCCCTGACGGGCTTGTAAATGTTCATCATCCCGTTCATGGCATACTATTTTGCCAGTTCCATGAACAATTCGTTTTTGTTTATTTTACCGATGCATGCCTCGATGCAGCGCCCGCACCCCGTGCATGCAACAGAACTGAATTTACCGGGCTTCCAGATATATTTGCACATATATCTGTTCCTGAATCTCCTTGGCAATTCGAACAATGAATCTTCCCCTCCGGCAACCCTTTGAAATCCGGGGTACTGGCAGGCATCCATCTGCCTTATCTTTTCAAAACCGGGTTTGTCAATGAGAAGAAAACAGGAGCAGGTAGGACATATTGTTGTGCATGCACCGCAAGAAACGCAACGGGAAGAGTATCTGGCCCAGATTTCATCACCGGCTTTTTGCAGAAGCATGCCGGTAGTCTCAAAGCCGGGAAGGCCCTTCACGGCTTCCGATAGTTTGCTTAAAGCCGTTTTGTGAGCTTCATCAATTACAGCAAGTGTCTTGTCATCAATCATCTCCCGAGTGACGGAAAAATGATTTGCAAAACCATTTCCTTTTTCCGTTGCCACCCTCAGCAGAATCATGTCTTCAACTCTGATGACAGAGAGATCGGCACTTTCAGACCATGGGTTTATGCCGTAAGAAGTGCAATGGCAATGTTCCTGCCTTTCAAAGCAGTCAAATGATATGATAACTGTGTTTTCACGATGCTGTTGGTAATAAATGTCGATGTAATCCCTGTCGAGGTATATCTCATCAAGAAGCTTCAATCCTTCAACATCACAACCCGGCACTCCCATAATTACACGCTGTCTGTTGCGGACCTGTCCGGAGGTAACATTTTCCTTTACCGGGAGAAAGAAAGTTTTCAGAGGTGTGGCCGGTTTCGCCCTGTTGTATGCTATTCTGCTGATATTCGATGAATTAAGCTCTTCATAATCAATCCCAAAATCGTTTTCCACCGCGGCGAAAATGGTAAAGGACAACTGAATCTGCTCAAGTGCTTTGTCCCATTCTTCCTTGTTTATGCTTAAGTAATGCATTTATGTGAGAAGATTCACATATAAAAATATAATCAATTAAAGAATAAATCAATGAAAACATGAGGAAATTTACTTAAGAAAAATTTGCAAAAAACATAACATGCATGAAATCAATGATATATAAATTATTTCTTCAATAACAAAAAAATGTTTAAATTGCAAAACAATTGAAAATAAAAAATTTGATGTGAAACAAATCACAAAATACGTTATAAAAAACAGCCTGAAGAGAATATTCCTTTACAGGGCTTGTCTGGTCAGGCTGAAGCTGATGGGTGTGAAAAAGGTCTTTTCATATACTCTTGCAAACGAAACCGGTGTGACAGCCGACCAGGTCAGAAAGGATTTTTCAGAGTTCGGAATAAAAGGGAATAAGCGAGGTGGTTACGAAGTGGAGGAGCTTCTTGAAATAATGGAAAACATCTTCCACCGGAACAAGGACCATAACCTGGTACTGATCGGCATGGGAAACCTTGGTCTTGCATTGTCGAAATACAGCAGGTTTGTACAGCGGAACATGAATATTGTGGCAACATTTGACATAGATCCTTTCAAGCAGAAACTCAGGTCCGATATCCCTGTCTATTCGATGGGCAGGCTCAAAGAGATAATCGACAGGTTCAGGGTTAAGGTGGCAATTCTGGCTGTGCCCGAGATCTCGGCGCAGGAGGTTGCTGATGAGCTTATACGTTTCGGCATAAAAGGTATAGTGAATTTTGCCCCTGTCCTTCTGAAAGTCCCGGCAGATGTAGTGGTGAATAATGTCAACCTGTGTGATGAACTTGAAAGCGTGATCTATTACGTCCATAAAATGATGAAGGATGACGGTCTTAAAAACATTGAGATATTATACAGGGATATGAAATACTGATCAGGGGGCTGGTTCAGGGAGTCGGATTCCGCCCTTTTATCTGCCGACTTGCTGCAAAATATGGCCTTTCCGGTGAGGTCGATAACCGGACCGACGGGGTGTATGTTGTTGTACAGGGTGATCCGTCTGATATTGACAGGTTCAGCAATGACATATTGAAGCTTGCACCTCCTGCCTCAAGAATAAAATCTATCGATGTCTTCCCTTCCATTGTCGGTGAATATGACAGGTTTACCGTAACGGCAAGCCGGGAAATAAACGATCATGTAACAGAAATAAGCCCTGATATTGCGGTGTGCGGCCAATGCCTGGAAGATATGTCATCAGATCCCGGAAGAATCGATTACCCTTTCATAAACTGTACTAACTGCGGTCCGAGGTTTACCATAATAAAAGGATTGCCGTACGACAGGCCGCTCACCACTATGAGCGGTTTCAGCATGTGCCCGAAATGCAGAAGGGAATATAATGATATCGATGACCGCCGCTTTCATGCACAGCCCATCGCATGCAATTCGTGCGGGCCATCCTGCAGGTTAACCGATGGCAGGGCCGTCATAACAGATCTCCGCGAGATACTTGTTAAAACCTCGGCGATAATCGACGGGGGAGGATCAGTTGCCCTTAAGGGTGTCGGGGGATATCATCTTGCATGTGATGCCCTGAACAATGATGCCGTTGTCAGGCTCAGGCAAGTAAAAAAGCGCGACATGAAGCCATTTGCCGTTATGTTCAGGGACCTTGCGGCATTGAAGGAATATTGCCATACTGACTTCAGCGAAGAGAAGGAACTCCTGTCGTGGATCAGACCCGTTGTTTTGCTCAGGAGCAAGCGATCTCTGGCCCGGCAGGTAAGTAACGGCCTCATGACAACCGGCGCTTTCCTGCCCTTCATGCCTTTTCATTACCTGCTTTTCAGACATCTCAAAACTCCTGTAATGGTTCTTACAAGCGGAAATATTTCGGAAGAACCGGTTATTAAAGATGACGGCGAGGCGATGGACAAACTTTTGAAAACGGCAGATGCTCTCGTCAGCTATAACAGGGATATAAGCAACAGGGCCGATGATTCTGTAATAATGGTGACAAAGCCCGGGATCATTGTAATACGCCGGTCAAGAGGCTATGTCCCGCGGCCTGTCGACCTGGCCTTTGATGCTGAAGGCATTCTGGCCCTGGGAGCCGAACAGAAAAACACGTTTTCAATAGGAAGAAAGAATCAGGCAATCATCAGCCAGTATACAGGTGATCTCAAAAATGCCGGGGTCTTTAATTTCTACAAGGAATCAATCGAAAACTTCTCTTCACTCTTCAGGTTCACTCCCCGCTATATTGCACACGATCTTCACCCCGATTATTATTCGGCTTTATATGCATCATTTCTCAGTGAGAAATATGATATTCCTTCCGTTGCCGTTCAGCATCAGCATGCACATATAGCATCATGCCTTGCAGAACATTGCCTTGATGAGATGGTTGCCGGTGTCTGTCTCGATGGTACCGGCTTTGGTTCTGACGGCAATGCATGGGGAGGAGAATTCATGATCGCCGATACCGGAAGCTTTGAACGATACTGCCATTTCGATTATGTGCCTATGCCCGGAGGAGACAGGGTTGTGTATGAACCATGGCGCATGGCATTTTCATTTCTTTATAAATACCTGGGCGATTCCTTCGATTATGACTCACTTGAAGTCTTCAGGAGAACCGGCATCCAAAAGCTCGCTCTTGTAAATGAAATGCTGAAGAAGAATATTAATTCCCCTCTCTCATCCGGTGCCGGGAGACTCTTTGATGCCGTTTCGGCACTTACCGGATTATGCTATGAAACCTCATTTGATTCGGAAGCACCAATGAGGCTTGAATCGGCAATAAAACATAACTGCGATGGCTGCTACCCGTTCAGTATAACTGAGACTGTAATTTTTGCAGATATGTTCCTCGGAATTCTCGATGACCTCATGAACAAGGCCGATATATCTGAAATATCGGCCAGATTTCACAATACAATTGTGCAGGTGATCGTGGAAGTGGCTGAAAGGATACGTAGCTCCCGGGGCATCGGGAAAGTGGTTCTTTCGGGAGGGGTGTTCCAGAACAGGTATCTTCTGGAAAGGACTTTTGAAAAGCTTGAAAAGAAAGGCTTCCGGGTTTATACAAATCATCAGGTCCCGGTCAATGACGGGGGCATTTCCCTTGGTCAGACGGCTGTGGCATCAAAACATTTCGGCTTATGTGTCTGAGCATTCCTGCACGAATAGTAAAAATTGATGGTACGACAGCGGATGTCTCTGTCGGGGGGGCGCTTTTTAAGGCCGGACTTCAGCTTCTGGATGATGTCAAAGAAGGTGATTATGTTCTGCTTCATGCAGGTTTTGCCATTCAGAAGGTATCCGAAAAGGATGCACAGGAAACACTGGATATCCTGAATGAATTGTGCAATGACAGTGGAAGGGCTTAATTATGAGATTCATTGAGGAATACAGGAACGGCGATCTGATTGGCAGGCTTGCTGAAACCATAAGGAAAACGGCTGCCGGCAACTATGATTTCATGGAGGTGTGCGGCGGACATACTGCCGCAATACGAAGGTTCGGCCTGACTTCTATTTTACCGCCTGGCATAAACCTGATTTCAGGGCCGGGCTGCCCGGTCTGCGTAACATCAATCGATTTTATTGACAGGCTTGTTGCTTATTCCAGGCTTCATGATACGGTAATTGCAACATTCGGAGATCTTCTTAGGGTACCCGGATCACAATCATCGCTTGAGAGCGAAAGATCGGCAGGTGCTGATATCAGAATAGTCTTTTCGGGTTTCGAAGCACTTCGTATGGCAGAATCTGAACCGTTAAAAACCGTAATATTTCCTGGCATCGGATTTGAGACCACCGCTCCGGGAACCGCAGTTGTAATTAAGCAGGCGGCAGCAATGCGACTTAAAAACTTTCTTGTTCTTTCCGCTCATAAGGTTATGCCGCCAGCCATGGAAGTTGTTGCAGGTGATGGCGCCAATATTGACGGATTCATTTGTCCGGGCCATGTTGCCTCAGTCACAGGTTCGGATCCATACAGGTTCCTGCCTGAGAAGTACAAAATTGGCTGTGTCGTATCAGGATTCGAACCACTCGATCTCCTGCAGTCGGTGCTGATGCTTGTGAACCAGAAAAACTGCCGGAAGCCTTTAGTGGAGATTCAGTATTCCCGTGCCGTGACTCCTGAGGGAAACACTAAAGCACAAAGGCTGCTCTGTGAGGTCTTTGAATCCTGTAATGCAACATGGCGGGGCTTCGGGACAATACCCGGAAGCGGGCTCAAAATCCGTGATTTGTTCGCATCCTTCGACGCTGAAGCAGTCATACCTCTTGATTTGAAATCACCCGCTGAAAACATCTCCTGCATATGCGGTGAGATACTCCGGGGAATTAAAAAACCCTGCGACTGCATGCTTTTCAGAAATGCATGCACACCTGACAATCCTGTCGGGGCATGCATGGTATCATCTGAAGGCAGCTGTAACACTTTTTTCAGATTTTCATGATATGAATAAGGTAATTACATTAAACCACGGGAGCGGCGGCCGACAGTCACATGATTTGATCGGCGGACTTTTTGCCGGCCGGTTTGGCATGGATAAGCCCCTGACAGATTCGGCTGTGTTACCAGGGGAAGGATACATCCTTGCCTTTACAACAGATTCATATGTGGTGGAACCGCTGTTTTTCCCGGGGGGAAATATCGGAAAACTTGCGGTTTGCGGAACAGTAAATGATCTGGCAGTATCCGGAGCGGTACCTTTGTATATCTCTGCTGCATTTATCATGGAAGAAGGATTCGGATTTCAGGAGCTTGAGCTTATCGTTGATACGATGGCAGATGAGGCAAAAAGGGCAGGTGTAAGGATTGTAACAGGCGACACGAAAGTCGTTGGCAGGGGAAAATGCGACAGGCTCTTCATTACCACATCAGGAACAGGTTCCCTTAAATCATCCTTTGCACACCTCAGTTCAGCCGTCAGGGTCCGGTCAGGCGACGATGTAATTGTCAGCGGTCCCCTGGGAAATCACGCCATTGCGGTTCTGGGTGCACGTAACAATCTTGGCTTCAGTTCACCGGTTGAATCAGACTGCGCCTGTCTGAATCACATGATAAAAGACGTTCTTGATTCCGGTGCTGACGTTCACTTCATGCGCGACCTGACGCGTGGCGGACTTGCCTCGGTGCTTCATGAGCTTTGGGTGATGACGGGATATTGTATGGTCATCCAAGAGAAGTCGGTCCCGGTTGATGAACCTGTCAGGGGACTGTGCGAAGTGCTTGGATTTGATCCGCTTTATCTTGCCAATGAAGGCAAGATCGTATTAATCGCAGATGAGAATGATTCTCCGAAAATAATCGATATCCTACAGTCACATTTATCAGGAAAGAACGCCTCTGTTATAGGAAAAATAACAGGTAAGAAAACCGGCGGTATCATAATTGAAACATCAGGAGGAGGCAGAAGAATGCTCGATCTTCCGTCAGGGATACAGCTGCCAAGAATCTGCTGATCACATGGTTTTAGAATCTGAAACCGAATTTTATTTCAAGACGGTTGTAGTTGTTCTTGTATGTATATGTCACATCATTATAGTTCCTTTGCTTGTAGCTTGTCTGGGCGTACCGGTAACCGAACGACAGATAAGTATCAATGTCTTCTTTGGCCCATGAAATACCCGTGCCGACAAGGAAAGAGCCGCCACCCCTGTACGACCTTGGGTAATAATATGGATTATATGGATCTTCGTCATCATCGCCTCCTGTATGAATGAGGGCACCACCCCTGAAGAAAACGAAAGGAGCCGTCTTCTTCTCATTAATAAGCCGTTTAAATTCGATGAAAACCGGAGAGAATGTGGAGCCGAGAAATTCGACACCCGATCCGATACCAAAAATATTCTTTGCCGAAGATGTCAGGTTAAGTATGATATTAAAACTGAATGGAGCAACAACTTCACTGTTCTGCGAGCCTGCCAGCAATCCTCCTTCAAGTGCAAATCCCGCACCATTCGTTTTCCTTGATTCAAACTTCGGGGCTTCCTTTACTAACCTGTCGACTTCATCGGCATTAAAGTTGAAAATACTGCCGTCAGATGTCTGTACCCTGTATACGTTTTCAGATATCTCAAGGAGTTTCCCGTATATTATACTTCCGGTCTTAAGGTAAACGGCATCTTTTACTTTTTGGGAAAATGCCGGTGTGACAAGAACTGAGACAAGTATCAGTAAAACAAAATGCTTTTTCATGAGTATTCCAGGTTAGGTTTCAGGTAGTTTTGCATGATTTTTGATTGAGTCTAAAAAGCTAAATCTAAACCTCATGGACTCAAAAATCATTCCAAACCTTATAATGTTTGTCTTCACAGCAATCTTTATTTCTTCATGTGAAGATTCAACATACAGGGAATACAGGGGTTATGCGCCTGTATATATGTCGTACGAGGATCTCCGGGCCTCCGTTGCAACAAGGCAGAATGTTGATCTTGTAAACCCCGGGAAAATTTATTACAAGGACAATTTTATATTTATTGTTGAAGAACTGAAAGGCATCCATGTATTTGACAATACCAATCCGGCTTCACCTGTAAAGAAAGTCTTTATCAGTCTTCCCGGTGTTGTTGATATCTCAATTGCGGACCATTTTCTTTACGCTGACAGCTTTGTGGATCTTGTGATACTTGACGTGGAGAATATTGATAACATACATGAAGCAGGGCGCGTGAAAGACATACTTCCATATACTGTTCCTCCTGTTGAGGAGGATTACCCGATGGCGTATGTCGACGAGAAAAGAGGAGTAGTGATTGACTGGGATCTGAAAACAATAAAGGAAAAGATTCATAACGAGCCTTATCCATGGCCAATATATTTTGACGGAGGCATTGCCTTTATGGATGCAAAGAACGCTTCGGGCGCTTCTTCGGGTGTCAGCGGAAGCGGGACCGGCTTCGGAGGATCGATGGCCCGCTTCGGAATAAAGGGGAATGTGCTTTATATAGTCGACAAGAATACATTGAAGGTCTTTGACATCACCAGCAGGACCAGGCCTTACAACATGGGTGATTTTTATCCTGGCTGGAATGTTGAGACAATGTTCCTGACCGAAAACAATATGTTTTTGGGAACCACAACGGGAATGGTAATCTTCGATATATCGAACCCTCTGGTTCCGTCATTGAAGACGTTTTTCAACCACGCAAGGAGTTGCGATCCTGTTGTGGTTGATGATACCATTGCTTACATAACCCTTCGTTCAGGTACCACATGCGGCGGTACAGTCAATTGCCTTGATGTCGTAAATATAAAAAAGATAAACTCACCATCAATCGTAGCAACTTTTGGAATGACAAATCCGCACGGGCTTGGTAAAAAGGGTGATATGCTCTTTGTCTGTGACGGAGATGCCGGGTTGAAAATTTACGATGCATCCGATCCGCGAACTGTCGGAAACAGGCCGGTTTATACCTATGCCAGCATTAACGCTTATGATGTAATCCCGGTCGGTGATCTTCTTGTAATGGTGGGTGATGACGGACTCTTTCAGTATGATTATTCAGATATACGTAATATAAGGCTGCTAAGTAAAATAGAGGTGAAAAAGTAACTATATCATGCCAAACTTTTATTTAAAATCGCCATTGTTTCTGGTAATTATTAGATCATAAGCAATATTTGACAACAAGGCATTCTTTCATGATTATTTTTCAGCCCTCATGCCATTAGTGCAGAGGGCTTTTCTGTCTTGTTTAGTTTCATTCTAAATTAGGGCTGATGATATAGTTTTGTTTTTTTTTAAAGTATTGTTATTAAATTAACAGCAAAGCGAAAGCTCATATCCAACAATTAACTTTTTGTTTTAAATTTTTAAAAATCAATTAATTATGTATCAAACAGGAAATCTGGTGAAGGAATTAACCGAAAAACATGGCAGGGAGAGGAAGAGCCTGATTCCAATTCTGCAGGGCATAGTTGAAAAATATAATTATCTGACCGATGATGCCATGGTCGAGGTCGCAAAAGAGCTCGACATTTCTGCAGCCGAGGTTTATGGCACGGCTTCTTTCTATTCATTTCTCGATACGGCAGTGAGAGGAAAATATGTTATAAGAGTTTGCAAAACAATAACTTGCTCAATGAAGGGGAAGGGTGAAATTATTCAGACACTCGAAGACATGCTTAAAATAAAGGTTGGTGAAACCACTTCCGACAGAATGTTTAGTCTGGTGGAAACCAACTGTATAGGCTGGTGTCACAAGGCGCCTGCCATGCTGATCAATGAAATGCCATATACTGATCTTACGCCGGAAAAAGTTGTGGAAATTATTAAAGGTTATATGAATAAATAAATATCTGCTGAATCATGGAAAAAAAAGGATTGAACAAAGTTGGGCTGATCTTTGAAAAAATTGATGCCCGGGAAGCTCTGACAAAAGCTTTTAATATGTCAAATGATGAGATAATTCAGCAGATTCTTGACTCAGGCCTTAAGGGAAGGGGGGGAGCAGGGTTCCCTACCGGTCTGAAATGGAAATATACGGCTGCTGAAAAAGGTCCCGAAAAATATATAGTCTGCAATGCCGATGAAGGTGAGCCAGGCACGTTCAAAGACCGTGAAATACTCGACAGGGTTGCCTACAAGGTACACGGGGGAATGGCCATTGCCGGCAAAACAATCGGAGCAAGGGAAGGCATAGTTTACCTCCGTGGTGAATACAGATTTCTCCTCCCCAAGCTTTTGATGGAACTCGAGGAATTTCATAAGATGATACATGAAATCGGATATGATTTCAAAATATCATACCGTCTCGGCAGCGGAGCATACATATGCGGTGAAGAGAGTGCATTATTCGAATCAATACAGGGAGAACGCGGTGAACCCAGAAACAAGCCCCCTTACCCTACCACTTCGGGGGTATTTCATAAGCCTACCTCCATCAATAATGTGGAAACGCTTGTAACAGTGATGATGATAGTTATGCATGGCTCCGAATCATACAAACAGCTTGGAACCAAAGATTCAAGGGGTTCGAAGGTGTTCTCTATATCGGGCGATACTCCGATGCCCGGGATTTTTGAGCTTGAGCTTGGAATGACGGTGCAGGAATTTGTCAATGAATTCGGTGATGGCGATACCAAGGCTGTTCAGGTTGGAGGTGCCTCAGGATTCTGTGTTCCGAGAAAGAAATTCACAGATACCATAATTGGATTTGAAGGAGTACCGACGGGCGGTTCGATGAAGCTGTTCAACAGCTCACGTTCGATGTACAACGTACTTCATAACTACCTTGATTTCTTTGCTGAAGAATCATGCGGCCAGTGCACTCCATGCAGGGTAGGCTGCCAGCAGCTTCTCAAGGGTGTGGAAAAGGTTAAGAAAGGCGAAGTCAAATCAACTTATCTCAATGAGCTGATTAAGCTTGCCGACACTATGAAGATTGCATCGAAATGCGGACTTGGACAGTCGGTCGGAAATGCCTTCAGAACCATTGTCGAGAATTTCAGGGAAGAGATCATCTATTAATTAATTATTGAAAATTTGAATATTATGATAAATCTGACTATCAATGATCAAAAAATTTCAGTTCCGGCCGGAACAACAGTGCTCGAGGCTGCAAGGAAACTGAATATCAATATACCTACACTGTGCAATCACACTGACCTTTGTGTTGCAGGCAACTGCCGTGTTTGTGTAGTGGAACAGAAAGGTGCAAGAACTCTCATCGCAGCATGTGCCATGCCAGTATCCGAGGGAATGGATATCCACACAAACACTCTAAAGGTGCGGAATGCCCGTAAGCATATCGTTGAACTTCTCCTGTCAGAACACAGGTCCGACTGTACAAAATGTTACAAAAACCAGAAATGTGAATTGCAGGCGCTCGCTAACGAGTTTGCATTCGGCGATACAATTTTTCTCGACCTGGTCGAGGATCATCCTTATACAATCGACAGGTCATCACCTTCATTCATCAAAGACGACAGCAAATGCATACGTTGCCAGCGCTGCGTGAGAACATGTGCCGAACTTCAGTATATCTCCGCAATAGCAGTTGCAAACAAGGGGGCTCATCAGAAGATATCTTCTTTCCACGACAGGCCCATGAGCCATGTGGTTTGCACTAACTGCGGCCAGTGTGTAAACAGGTGCCCTACCGGAGCCCTTGTCGAAAAAACATATATCGATCATGTGTGGGATGCAATCTATGATCCTGATAAATATGTGATCGTTCAGACAGCTCCTGCTGTCAGGGTTGCCCTTGGCGAGGATCTTGGATATGATCCGGGCGAAAGGGTTACGGGTAAAATGGTTAACGCGCTGAAGCAGCTTGGCTTCGATTCTGTACTTGATACGGATTTTAGTGCCGACCTTACCATCATGGAGGAAGGGACGGAACTGCTTACCAGGCTGAAGAAAGCACTTGTCGACGGTGATAAGGATGTTCAGTTCCCGATGTTTACATCCTGTTCGCCAGGCTGGATAAAATTTATAGAACACAAATATCCCGAATTTCTGCCAAACCTGTCGACCTGCAAGTCGCCTCAGCAGATGTTCGGGGCTCTTGCAAAGACATTCTATGCAAGAAAGAAAAACATAGATCCTTCAAAGATCGTATCAGTATCGGTAATGCCCTGCACGGCAAAGAAATTTGAAGCCGACAGGCCTGAGATGAGGTCAAGCGGATTCAAGGATATCGATTTCGTACTCACAACCAGGGAGCTTGCCATCATGATCAAACAGGCAGGCCTTGATTTCCGCAACCTTGAGCCTGTTCCTTATGATTCCATCATGGGCGAATCGACAGGTGCCGCGGTTATCTTCGGAGCAACAGGAGGAGTCATGGAAGCCGCCCTCAGGACAGCATACGAGATCGTCACGGGCCGCGAAGTGCCCTTCTCAAATCTCAACATAACACCTGTGAGGGGTATGGATGGAGTCAAGGAGGCATCGATAAAAATTGAAGGATGCACAAACGACTGGAAGTTCCTTGAAGGAGCCGAACTTAAGGTTGCAATTGCACACGGACTTGTTAACGCCAATAAAATCATGCGCGATGTGAAGGCAGGAAAATCACCCTATCATTTTGTTGAGATTATGGCTTGCCCGGGAGGATGCATCGGAGGCGGCGGACAGCCGATTCCCACAAGCATGGAGATTAGGAAGAACCGCATGAAGGCAATCTATGCGGAAGATGAACACATGGTTCTGCGTAAATCGCACGAAAATCCTGATGTGATAGCCATTTACAAGGAATTCCTCGAGAAACCAAATAGCCACAAATCACACGAACTTCTACATACTCATTATGTAAAAAGAGAAAGCTATTAGGAGATATTTCCTTAAATTGGGGGGCTGTATCAAAAACCGGTAAAACGTCGTAGCCAGCAAAACTGACGCAAAGCCTGAAGGGTGTAACGTGTTGAAGGTGATTATTTTGAGTGTTTGGCGATAAAACCGGTCATGCTATGACGTTTTTGAATTCTGTATTTTGATACGGCCTCTTTAATTTAACGGAGATGAAAAACATAAGGATTTCAACAGCTCAGTTTGAGAACAGAAGCGGTGACAAGGAATATAATCTTTCAGTGATTGAGTCGCTTTCTGAAAAAGCCGCTTCTCAAGGATCGGATGCAATAGCGTTTCACGAATGCTCTGTTACTGGTTATACTTTTGCACGAAACCTGACCAGGGAACAGCTTCTGCGGATTTCTGAACCTGTCCCGGGCGGCAGGAGTATCTCAAGGCTTCAGAAGATAGCCGCGAAAAACAATATTTTTGTACTTGCCGGCCTTTTTGAGAAAGACTGCGAAGGCAGGATTTTCAAGGCTTACGTTTGCGTAGGAAAAGACGGACTTATTGCCAGACACAGAAAACTACACCCGTTCATCCACGAAGCGCTGACGCCGGGAGACAGCTATACGGTTTTCAGCCTTGCTGACTGGAAATGCGGGATACTTATATGCTATGACAACAATGTTGTCGAGAATGTCCGTGCAACTGCACTTCTGGGCGCTCAGGTAATATTTATGCCACATGTTACAATGTGCACCCCGTCTCCAAGGCCCGGGTCAGGCTTTGTCGATCCGGAACTGTGGAAAAACAAGACGGAAAATGCTTCATGTCTGAGAAGTGAATTTGATGGCCCCAAAGGACGCGAATGGCTTATGACCTGGCTGCCTTCACGGGCTCATGATAACGGAATTTATGCGGTCTTTTCCAACCCGATAGGTATGGATGACGATCAGCTTAAAAACGGCTGTTCCATGATAATTGATCCTTTTGGCAGGATAATGGCTGAATGCCGGTCGCTTGATGATGAATTTGTCACTGCTGAAATTACCCCGGAGAAACTGGAACAGTCGGGAGGCCACAGATATACAATGGCACGAAGGCCTGAATTATACAGGAATATCATCGGGAGAGACCATACTCCGGTTCAAAAGGTGGCATGGATGAAAGAGAAAAAGTAAGAAAGAGCAACCAGGAAGCAGAAAGAAAAAAGTGAAGAAAGAAAACAGGCTGTCGGCAGCCGGTGAAACCGGAAAACAGCATCCGGCAATAAGGAACAGACAACAACAAACAATACATTTGACCGTTGGCAAAGAAATAAACTTGAGTGATGGAAACTCATTATACCTGGAAAACAGGTTTATTCAGAAACCGGTTTGAGATATTCAAGCAGGATTTCAGTGTTGGCGAGCTTCAGAAAGAAAGCATTTTCGGAAAAATCAGGGGCGAGATGTTCGGACACTGCATAATGTTCCGGACGAGGGGAATATTCCGTTTCGAAACGAGCATTATTGATCTCCATAATGAACAGGAACTTGGTACTATCCATTTCAGAAGCTTGAAAATAAAATCAACAGTACTTTACAAGGACAGGGAATATCACTGCCGGTTCGAAAACCTCCTGAGAACAAAATGGACACTCGGTGATGAAAACGGACCTGTGGTACGGTATTATTCTCAGTCATTTAACGGAATAATATCTTCAGTCACCTCTGATGAGGTTCTGATCCTGGCCGGATTCTTCATAAGGAATTTTCTGAAACAACGTTCCGTATCATTTGCTGCTGCTGGCTGATCCGCGTAAAATAACAAATGAATGAGGAAGATCATCCATATCGATATGGATGCTTTTTTTGCATCAGTCGAACAACTTGACAACCCGGGGTTGAGAGGAAAACCTGTGGCTGTGGGTGGAAGCGGCGAGCGTCATGTGGTAGCTGCTGCAAGCTATGAGGCAAGAAAATACGGGGTTCATTCGGCAATGCCCTCGGTAACTGCCAGAAAGCTTTGTCCTGACCTGATTTTCGTCCGTCCCAGATTTGACCGTTACAAGGAAATGTCAGCAAAGGTTTTTGAAATATTCAGGGAATATACTGATGTTGTTGAACCTCTGTCAATTGATGAGGCTTTTCTGGATGTAACCAACGATCGTAAAAACATCTGTTCGGCAACTCTTATTGCCCGGTCGGTAAAAAAGGATATCAGGGAAAAGACCGGGCTGACGGCTTCTGCAGGTATCTCATACAATAAATTTCTGGCAAAAATAGCTTCAGATATAAATAAGCCCGACGGCATATTTGTCATACCTCCCGAAAAGGCTGAAAAGTTCATTGAAGAGCTGCCTGTTGAGAAATTCTACGGGATCGGAAGGGTAACCTCCGGGCGCATGCACAAACTCGGAATACATAACGGTTATGATCTCCGGATGTGGGATCTTTTATCCCTTATCAGGAATTTTGGGAAAGCAGGCAAATTCTATTATGATATCGCAAGGGGAATTGATAATCGTCGCGTGGAGACTGAATCGGAACGCAAATCTATAGGGACCGAACTGACATATGAAAAGGATCTCAGGACACAGTTTGAGATAATTGCAGAACTTTACAAGCTTGAAAGGGAGCTGATGGAAAGGATTGAGAATGCAGGGGTAAGCGGCCGGACATTAACATTGAAAGTTAAATTCCCTGACTTCCGCCAGATAACCAGAAGCAAAACGCTTCCCTTTTACATAAAAGACTTTGGTACGCTTCACAGAGAAGTTACTTCAATACGGAAATCGATTGCTCCCGGTGATTCCGGAATAAGGCTGCTCGGTATAAGCATCTCGAATCTTGAGACAGAAGATTACGGAGATAAACAGCTGACACTGTTTGATGTGCCCTGTGAAGACCGCCCATGATTATCCCTTTTCAGAATAATCCTTCGTCAGAAAGGTATCTTTCCCCTGTGTCGTAGTTGAAGGTCAGTATCCTTGAACCCGGACTAAAGGTATCCATTTTCCTGTTCACTGCTGCAAGCACAGCGCCTGTTGATATCCCCGCAAGCAGGCCTTCCTCGCGGGCTGCCCTCCGGGTGAAGGAATAGGCTTCTTCCCGGCCAACAGTGATTATTTCGTCTATTACACCCATGTCAAGCACGGGTGGAACAAATCCTGCGCCCAGACCCTGAATGGGATGGGGGCCTGGCTTACCTCCCGACAATACCGGAGAAGCTTCAGGTTCGACAGCCATCACCCTGAGTGAAGGGAACCGCTGCCTCAGGATTCTTGCACATCCTGTGATATGTCCTCCCGTTCCCACTCCGGCTACCAGAAAATCAATTCCGTCAGGGAAATCATCAAGGATTTCGGCTGCAGTCGTTTTCATATGTGTTTCAGGGTTTGCCTGGTTTTCAAACTGCATAGGGATCCATGAACCGGATATCTCATCATGAAGCTGCCTCGCTCTTTCAATTGCACCTGCCATGCCTTTTTCACGCGGTGTAAGATCAAACTCTGCTCCATAGGCCGCCATGATCTTTCTCCTTTCCACCGACATCGATTCGGGCATGACAAGGATTATCCTGTATCCCTTCAACGCTGCCACCATAGCCAGTCCTATCCCCGTATTGCCAGATGTGGGCTCGATAATCACACTTCCTGATTTCAGCATTCCCTTACTTTCAGCCTGCTCAATCATGGCAAGCGCAATGCGGTCCTTTATGCTTCCGCCCGGATTATTCCTCTCAAGCTTGAGCCACACGGAAATATCGGATCTGAAAAGGCGGTTGATCTTTAAATGCGGGGTGTTGCCTATGAGACCAAGTACTGATTCTGCTTTCATATCATAATTCTTCTGAGATTTTAAATCACAAAGTTGATGGGCTCCTGCGATTTGTTCTGGCCCCGTACTATTATCTCGCTTTTGTGATATACAACTGAACCTGGCGCCACACTTTCAGTGAGCCACACATTACCGCCTATTATGCAGTTTTTTCCGACGACTGTTTCTCCACCGAGGATTGTTGATCCGGCATACAGTATTACATTATCGCATATCGTGGGATGCCTTTTGCTTGATGCTTTGCTCTTGTCGACGCTGAGCGCTCCGAGAGTGACACCCTGGTAAAGCTTGACATAATTGCCTATGTTGGTTGTTTCACCAATAACAATGCCAGTACCATGATCAATGGAGAAAGGACTCCCAATCTCTGCTCCGGGATGGATGTCAATGCCTGTTATCTTATGTGCGTATTCAGTTATCATCCGTGGAAGGAGGGGAACAGAAAGCTGATTGATAAAATGTGCAAGCCTGTAGCAATAAATGGCGAAAAATCCCGGATAAACAGCAATTACTTCCGCAAGGCTCTTTGCTGCGGGGTCGGATTCCAGTATGAACACGGCATCCTTGAGCAACACTTCCTTTATCGTTGGAAGCCGGTCGAACAACACTGAGGTAGTCGCCTTATTGTCATCAGTGAGTCCGGCAAAAATGAGCTCTGTCTGGTATCTTACTGAACTCCCTTCAGTGCTAATCACCGGACTTGTTAGATTTTCGTTGAAAGGGAACAGTGTTCTGAATATCTTTTTAACGGCAATCTCGACACCTTTTTTGTTTGGTATATTGTAATTTGTTTCCATAATTACTCACTCAGCTCATGTGTTAATCCTTTAACAAATTCTGTCACCATTTTGTTATCGGCATATTTTAAGGACAAAGTCTCTGTTTCACCGGGGGGTAAATTATATCTCATCATGTCAGAAACCAGGCTGACTATCCCTTGTGGAAGATTCCCGGTTCCTTTTTTTGAAACACTCATTTCTGTTTCACTGTTATGCCGGGCCATTAAATTGGCAAGAATAAGATATCGTGGTTTATATTTTTCAATCAGTGAAGGGTAATTCGCAAAACCTGATTCAAAATTTAAGAATCTTACTGTTGCGTTTCTGATTATCTCGTGGCCGATGATTGCCGGATCAATTCCTCTGGCAAGATAGATCTCGAGATACCGGTAGACGCCTGTATATCCGAATGCATCGAGGTCGTCGGCGGCAGACAGTATTTTCAGCAGGGGGGCATGATTTGAAGCAGGTTTCCTGTATTCCTTGTCGTCATGGGATTCTATTGCTCCCAGAACATCGGAGTAATGATCAGTATCCATATTGTTGGCGGCAAGAAATGATCTGCACAGTTCCATGCTCACTGAACCGTGTCTTTCGCTTCTGTCGGTTGCCATTCCGATATCGTGAAGGTATGATGTTATAAGAAGCTTCTCGGCCGGCAAATCATCCGGGCCGGTTGTCAGATACAGTTCACCGGCATATTTCCAGACTCTTCTGTGATGACTTATATCGTGTGAATAAAGGATTGCTGGTCCCCATGTCTTAATGAAGAAATCTTCAAGATGGGGTTTGTATCTGATCTCTGCTGCGGTTAATCTTTCTTCCCGGCTCATCTGAATAAGAACAAAAAAAGCAAAAGACCAAGCCTTTTGCTTTTGAACAGGCTTCTCAGAATGTTGTTCATTCCTTTATCATGCTTTCTGCAAGATCGAGAATCGTTGTATCGTCAAAAGTAACAATCCCGCCTCCCGGACCCTGTTCAAAATGAATGCCGACGCACTGTCCCTTTTCAAAATTTGTTCCTCCGAAGTAGTTTCTGACAGTTTCTTCATGAAGATCAAGCTTCTCTGCGATCTTCCTCATACTACCGGAGGGTAATTTGTCTTTGATTTTCCGAAGTTCATTGAACGTGATCGTTTTTGCCATGATTCCTCTATTTAGTTAATATCTCTGTTATTATAATGCATATATCTACAAAGTTAATTATAAAAAATAAACTTATAAAGATATAAGTTACAAATTCGAAATATCTCTGACTATATACACATTGTATTCGCCTAGATGCTTAAAGCCGAATTTCTTGTATAGATTGATGGCCTTGTAATTCGCTGAATGAACTTCAAGCTTTACCTGGTATCCCATTTTCTTTACTATGTTGAGCGATTCCCTGAGAAGGACATTGGAGAGTCCGTTTCCCTGAAATTCAGGAAGAATGCCAAAATGATGCAGGAGGACCCTCCTGCCGTCAAATGTCAGCCATGATGTCCCGGAAATCCGTCCTGTTTCCATTTCTTCCATAACAAGCAGGGAACCGCCCATGCTGATGGTGTTTTCTATGATCTGCCTGCTGTCTCCGCGTTCAGGGCCTCCAATCCCCGTGATTTCCCAGAGCCTGACTATGCCATCATAATCGCCGTCACGGTATTTCCTTATGATAAATCTGTCATGAAATCCAGAATCAGTCATGTCTCTTTCAGAAATTTAAAGAACAAATCCATTGCCTTTCGTTTTTCACGGTCGAGTATGAAATCAATATTCTCCTTTAGATATCTTTCCAGATTTCTTCCTGTTATCGGCCCTGTATTGCTGAATTTTTCCGTTACAAGGTCAATGTTGTTCACTCCCAGTGAAAGTGCATCGTTGAAATCATTCAGGAATGCGTCAGGGAGGGCCTTGTTTGCAACCCAGCAGGCGAAAACAAATGGAAGTCCGGTGAACTTTTTCCATTCTTCTGCCAGATCCCATTTGTATTCATAGTTATTCTCAAGTTCAAAGCATTGATCGCCTATGAGGACAACCGCTTCGTTCCCGCTTATCGAGGCAAAGTCAAATCCCGATGATGTTTCTTCCCATATGAATCGCCTGTTCCAGTACTTTTCTGCAAGCACTTTTATAAGCCTGACGGATGTGCGTGATCTGAAATCGAGATAGACCCTGTCAATTTTTTCTATGCAGGAATTACCCATCATCTGGACCGTTCTTACCTTTCCGTTTGCGCCTATACAGTAATCGCTCAATATGAAAGGTTCATTTACAAATGGTATTGCGCCAACAGGGATCAGACCGAGGTCAGCTTTTGCTGAAATAATCTTTTCCGCACAATCTGAAGGATGATCAGTTTTGAGATCAGCTTTCCTGTCAAATCCGCATTCCGTCAGGCCGTAAATGAACGGGTAAGTGTTTGCATACCTTACGGCCGAAATTCTGATTTTCTCCATCTCTTGCTTTTTACTGCATCGAAAATAGTACATTTGTGTGCAAATGTAGTAACAAATGCAAAGCCAAACGGATAAATGATGGAATTAAATAGTCTTACAGCAATCTCGCCTCTCGACGGAAGGTACAGGCAAAAAGCAGAAGAGCTCGACAGATATTTTTCCGAGTATGGTTTGATAAAGTACAGGCTGATGGTTGAGGTGGAGTACTTTATTTCTCTTTGCGATATTCCTCTTCCCCAGCTGTCGGATTTCAGAAGGGAAAACTTTACGTCGCTCAGGAGTCTATATGAAGATTTCAGTGTGAGAGATGCTGAAAAAATTAAGGAAACGGAGAAGATAACGAATCATGATGTAAAAGCTGTTGAATACTATCTCAAGGAGAAGTTCTTTCAGTCAGGCTGGGGTAAATGGTCTGAATTCGTTCATTTCGGGCTTACATCACAGGATATCAATAATACTGCCATCCCCCTGTCGCTCAAGGATGCACTTACAGACGTTTATTTCCCTCTTCTGCTCGAGCTGAGGGAAACACTGGCTTCTTTTGCTGAAGAGTGGAAAGACATGCCAATGCTGGCAAGAACCCATGGACAGCCTGCATCCCCGACAAGGCTGGGAAAGGAGATTTCAGTTTTCGTAGCTCGACTCGATGAACAGACTAAATATTTCGGACAGATCCCGTTTTCTGCCAAATTCGGAGGCGCAACAGGCAATATGAATGCACATAAAGTGGCATTCCCGGATACAGACTGGATGTCATTTGCCGACAACTTTGTAAACGAGACTCTTGGCTTGCAACGCTCATTTCCGACAACACAGATCGAGCATTATGACAACCTTGCGGCGCTGTTCGACAATATGCGCAGGATCAACGTGATCCTTATAGATTTGGCCCGTGATATCTGGCATTATATTTCGCTCGATTACTTCCGGCAGAAGATCAGAAAAGGGGAGATAGGCTCGTCAGCAATGCCGCATAAGGTAAATCCGATCGATTTTGAGAACGGGGAGGGGAACCTGGGTTATGCAAACGCTATTTTTGAACATCTTTCGGCAAAACTGCCGATATCGAGGCTGCAGCGCGACCTTACAGACTCGACCGTTCTGAGAAACATAGGAGTACCGGTCGGTCACACGATAATTGCATTCAATTCTATTCTTAAAGGATTTAACAAGCTGATAGTCAACGCCGAAAAAATAAACAGTGACCTTGATGATAACTGGGCCGTTGTCGCTGAAGCGATACAGACAATTCTGAGGCGTGAAGGATTTCACAAACCATATGAGACTCTGCTCGATCTTACCCGCACCAACCAGAAGATAACAAAGGAGTCAATTGTTGCGTTTATTGATAACCTCGATGTAAGCGAATCGCTGAAATCCGAATTGAAGACAATTACCCCTTTTAATTTTACAGGTTTTTAGAAAAACACGACCCTTATGAACAAAGCCAGGATCCTCCTGAAATATATTGCACCATACAAATGGTCGGCATTCAGAAATATTTTTTACAACATGCTTAGTGCAGTCTTTGCACTTATTTCGTATACGCTTGTCATCCCGTTTCTCAAGATACTTTTTGACAGGGTTGAACAATTACCTCCGCCTGGAACATTCCGCTTCAGCATGGAATATCTTAACTCAGTGGTCAACTACAATTTTTATGTTTTTATCCAGAAATACGGCGAGGTCCGTGCACTCCTTCTCGTATGTCTTGTTGTAGTGATCGCCAGCCTGCTGAAGAACGGATTTGTTTTCCTTGCAAACAACAGTATGGCATATATGCGCTCGTGTACTGTAAGGGATCTCCGGAGAAATATGTACAATAAAATTCTCAGGCTTCCCCTGTCATATTTTACCGATGCCCGTAAGGGCGATGTTATGACGCGTATTTCAAACGATGTTCAGGAGATAGAAATCTCTGTTATGGCATCACTCACTATGTTGTTCAGGGATCCGCTTTATATACTTATCTTCCTGATTTACCTCTTTGCAACAAGCTATCAGCTTATGCTTTTTGCACTTCTTCTTTTGCCGGTGAGCGGCTGGCTCATAGGTAAATCCAGCAAAACACTCAGGTCATCCTCATACCAGGGTCAGCAGCAGCTGGGACGCCTTCTTTCGGTGGTCGAAGAAACTCTTTCGGGGTTAAGGGTTGTAAAGGGATTCAATGCTGAATCAAAAATGCAGGCTCAGTTTGCCGATACGAATGAACGTTACGCCAAAGTCTTTAAAAGGGTCACACGGAAAGCATATCTTGCTTCACCGCTGAGCGAATTTCTTTCTACGATTGTGCTGATGATAGTCCTCTATTTCGGCAGCTCTCTTGCCCTCAGGGGAATAGGCAGCATGGGACAGGAAAGGCTTATAGCATTCGTTGTGATATTCTCACAGATCATCCCGCCTGCAAAAAACATAACAACAGCCTGGTTCAACATCCAGAAAGGAATGGCATCAATCGACAGGATAGATCAGATACTTAATGCCGAGGAGAAAATTTCCGAAAAAGAAAACGCTGTTTCCGTGAAGGAATTCAGGGAATCGATTGAATTCAAAGGTGTCTGGTATGCATACAACAGCGAACCGGTACTGAAGGATGTTAATCTGAAGATACTTAAAGGTCAGACTGTTGCAATTGTGGGCCGGTCAGGAGCAGGGAAATCAACACTTGCCGATCTTCTTCCGCGCTTTATGGATGTTGACAAGGGTAAAATACTGATCGATGGCGTGGATATCCGCGATATTAGGATAAAGGATCTGAGGAATCTGATGGGCATCGTCAGCCAGCAGTCGATCCTTTTCAATACGACATTCACCGAGAACATTGCCTTTGGCGTTGATTCACCTGATAGTGAGAAAATCCGGAATGCCGCCAGGATCGCCAATGCACACGAATTCATCGAGGAAACAGGGAACGGTTATGACAGTACGGTTGGAGAAGGAGGAAACAAGCTCAGCGGCGGCCAGCGGCAACGTATAAGCATTGCCAGGGCAATTATGGCCAATCCCCCGATACTTATCCTTGATGAAGCCACATCGTCACTTGATACCGAATCGGAACGGCTTGTGCAGGATGCCATCGTGAAGCTTATGGAGAACAGGACATCAATAGTCATTGCACACCGTCTTTCTACAATTCAGCATGCCGATCTGATAGTCGTGATCGATGAAGGTAGGATAATTGAAACAGGCACGCATGAAGAGCTCATGAAAAAGGACGATGGCTATTACAGGAAACTCCACGGTTTTCAGGCAATATAATCCCATTCTGATAAAGGTTTTAAATTTTATGAGGTTTCTGGACAAACATATTCAAGGTGTTATTCTGTTTGTTATTTTCTTCGGTTGCATTCCTGTTTCGGGCCAGATAGATTTCAGCTATCACTCAGAGTACTTTTATCTAAAAGGAAAAGATGCAGCATTGCTTCCTTCAACCTGGTGCGGCCCTGGTTATGATCATTCCATGTGGCAGAAAGGACCGGCACCTTTCAGATATGGAGATGGCACCGGTGGCACGGAACTGCCTGACATGCAGGGCGGCTATACAACGGTTTACCTGAGGTCGGTTTTTGAATGTTCAGGCAAGGATTTAATTAAGGAGATTACCGTTCTCGCCGATTATGATGACGGATTCATGCTGTGGATAAACGGGAATCTGGCTTTATCCGTTAACGCACCGGCATACCCGTCCCATAACAGTGTCGCACCTGCAAATCACGAATCGGGCGTGGGCACAAGCTACCCGGTAAGCACATCATCGCTTGGCTTAAGGGAAGGCACCAATTATATAGCGGTTCAGGTATTTAATGTCAGCGCTTCAAGCACTGATTTCTACTTCGACATGGAAATACATGCCGAACTTAGCCTTCCTGAATTGCCTGATACGTATAAACCCGTGTTTTCTGAAGGATCCGGCTTTTTTCAAAATCCTTTCACGCTTACTATCAGCTATGATGATCCGTCAGTTCAGATCATTTATACACTTGACGGCAGCAATCCAAGAAATTCATTGACAGGCATAATTGCTACAAATCCTGTTACTGTAAATATTGATCCGGAAAGTCAGTTAAACCGGCCGGCATCCCCTGCAGTTATAGTCAGGGCATCTCTTTACAGGGACGGATTTAAACCTTCAGTTCCCCTTTCACGGACTTTTATCTTTCCCGAAAAGGTCAGAACCCAGAAATTCCCGGGTGGAGGATGGCCGTCATTCAATGTCAACGGCCAGGTTATTGACACCGATATGGATGCTGATATAGTCAATAACCCAGCATATTCGGGACAGGTGGTGAGCTCATTGTTAAGCATCCCGTCAATTTCAATTGTTACCGATCTGAAGAATCTCTTTGACCCGGCATCAGGGATTTATGTAAATGCCTCGGGGCATGGCCTGGAATGGGAGAGGGAGTGCAGTGCCGAACTTATTAATCCTGATGGGGCACCGGGATTTAATGTAAATGCAGGACTCCGGATCAGGGGCGGTTACAGCAGGGGTGACGGATTCCCGAAACATGCTTTCAGGCTTTTTTTCAGGGAGAAATATGGGGATGACAAACTGCGATTTCCGCTTTTTGGTGATGAGGGTGCTGCTGAATTCGATAAAATTGACCTCAGGACTGATCAGAACTATGCATGGAGCAATGGCTCACGGTACAATTCAATGGTCCGGGAGGTGTTCTCGCGCGATTCCCAGCGCGACATGGGGCAGCCTTACACGCGAAGCAGATATTATCATCTTTACCTTAACGGAATGTACTGGGGACTTTACCAGACACAGGAAAGATCAGAAGCCAGGTATGCTGAAACATATTTCGGGGGAGATGAAGAAGATTATGATGTGATAAAGGTAAATACGGAAACCGGCTATACGGTTGAAGCAACTGACGGATCTTTGTCTTCATGGAATGAATTATGGAACCTGTGCAACAAGGGTTTTAAGTCGGATGCCGATTATTTCAGGATTGAAGGGAAGGATCAGAATGGAAACCCGGTAAAAGGAGGGAACATAATGGTCGACATTGATAACCTCATCGATTTTATGATGGTCATTTTCTATACCGGAAATTTCGACAGTCCGACCGCATCCTTCATGCAAAACAAAAAAGCAAACAACTTTTATGCGATAGACGACAGGGAAGACAAATCAAAAGGATTTATGTTTTATGTCCATGATGCGGAGCATTCACTTTTTGATGAACCCCATAGTCCGGGAGCCGGTTTGACAGAAGACAGAGTGAACATAGGAACCCAGAGCGGTGAAATGAAAATGGAGGTAAGCGATCTCACAAGGTTCCATCCTCAATGGCTTCATTTTAAACTTTCCGAAAACATTGAATACAGAACCAGATTCGCTGACCGGGCATGGAAGCATTTAACATCAGGCGGCGTGTTTTCTCCGGAGAAGGCCCTTGAGAGAATTGACAGGAGGATAAATGAGGTCGACCAGGCTGTTGTTGCAGAATCAGCAAGATGGGGTGATGCCGGTCGGACAGGCGCTCCATATACAAAAGATGGAAACTGGTTGCCTGAAATAAGAAAAATAAGAAACAATTTCATACCAAACAGGACATCCATTGTTATAAACCAGCTTAAGCGTGCAGGTCTTTTCCCGGAAATCGATGCTCCTGTAATTAAAACCGGAGAAAACATTGTTACGGAACAGACAATAAACATCACTCAGCCTTTGAATGTCAGAATTGAAAATCCTGCAGGGTCGGGGACCATTTATTATACTTTGAACGGCACCGATCCACGGAGGAAAGGCGGTGGAGTGAACACAGGGGTTTCGTTTTCGCTTAACAGTGTAACGCTGAAGATAAATGGATCTGCCATTGTTAGTGCAAGGATCCTTTCGGATGGAAAATGGAGCGCCCTGAGACAGGTCAGCTTCCTGAATTCAAAAGAGGATTACTCGGGTCTTAAAGTGACTGAACTGAATTATCACCCGCGTGATCTTATAACAGGTTCTGATACAGTATCAGGGAAGGACCTTGAATTCATTGAATTCAAGAACACGGGCAGGAATGCCATCAATCTTTCAGGTGTGGCAATCGATTCGGCTGTTAAATGCATATTTCCTTCAGGCATCCTTCTGCCTCCGCGCCAGTTTTTTGTTGTTGCGTCAAAACCATCAAAATTCTTTGACTACTATGGAATGAGAGCATCAGGTAATTTCAGCGGTAATCTTTCAAATTCTGGTGAGCGGATAATAGTAAAAGACCCTGATGGCGGGATGATAATTGATTTTTCATATAGTGATGATTATCCCTGGCCCGACGGGGCAGATGGCGAGGGATACTCCCTGTCGTCGGCAGAGATAAATCCTTCGGGCAATCCTGCTGATTATTCCTACTGGACCACCTCAATGAAAAAAGATGGTAATCCATTTGCAGATAATCTTGCTGAAAATGAGGTCATTGATCCGGATTCTGATGGTTCTCTGTTTGTTTATCCCAATCCCACAAATGGTTTGATGACCATTCAGCTAATGACTGATGATCCTGCCAATAACATGGAGGTTGAGATTTATTCAACTACGGGGAAAATTATGCACCGTGTACTAATCGGAAATCCCGGGCTTATTGATCTTTCAGGCTTGGGATTCCCTGACGGAATATATATCTTGAGTGTCAAAACATCCGGCTATTCAGGGCGCAGAGCCGTGATACTTGCTAAATAGAAAACCTAAACTTATTTATATGTGTAAAAAGCTCATAATAACCATTTTATCTGTTGTTTTATTAACAGTTGCAGGTTTCTCCCAGAGGCCTAAGGCAAAGCATACTTTTTCTCTTGGAACCACAGAGTTCCTTCTTGATGGAAGCCCCTTCCAGATAATAAGCGGTGAAATGCATCCTGCAAGGATACCTGCCGAATACTGGCGCAACAGGATACAGATGGCGAAAGCAATGGGATGCAATACAATAAGCGTATATATCTTCTGGAATTTCCACGAGCCGCAGGAGGGCGTTTTTGATTTCACAACCGATAATCATAACCTTGCCGGTTTTTTTAAGATTGTCCAGGAGGAGGGGTTATGGCTCATTGTTCGCCCCGGACCTTACGTTTGCGCCGAATGGGAACTCGGAGGCATACCTCCTTATCTGCTAAGAATACCCGATATCAGGCTCAGATGCATGGATACGAGATATATGGCAGCAGCCGAAAGATATATGTCGAAGCTTGCTGCAGAGATCAAACCTTTTCTTATAACGAATGGGGGGCCGGTGATTATGCTTCAGATCGAAAATGAATACGGAAGCTATGGAAATGACAGGAACTACCTTGCCAGGCTGAAAGAGGTATGGATAGAAAACGGAATAGATGTGCCGTTCTTCACCGGCGACGGGCCAACAACCCATATGCTTGAAGCAGGAACTCTGCCCGGTTGTGCTGTCGGTCTTGATTCAGGAAGCAGTCCGGAACATTTTGAGCTTGCTGCAAAGATGAATCCCGGAGTGCCGGTCTTCAGCAGCGAAACTTATCCCGGCTGGCTTACTCACTGGGGTGAAAAGTGGGCAAAGCCTGATACCGCAGAACTTCTTAAAGAGCTCAGGTTCCTTATGGACAATAAAAAATCGTTCAACCTGTATGTTATTCACGGAGGTACAAATTTTGGCTTTACAGCAGGCGCAAATTCAGGGGGGAAAGGCTATGAGCCTGATGTAACAAGCTACGATTATGATGCCCCGATCTCCGAGCAGGGACAGCCAACTGCAAAATATATGGCAATAAGGAAGCTTCTGGGTTCATATCTTCCCAAGGGAAAAAAACTGCCTCCGGTTCCTGAACCAATTCCATCTTATGAGATTCCTTCAATCGGACTTACAAACTTCACTTCAATATGGGATAACCTTCCGGAACCTGTCAGCTCGGTTCAGCCAAAATCCTTTGAAGCATATAATCAGGATTATGGCTTTATACTGTATAAAACAGAACTGACAGGGCATAAAGCAGGGAAGCTGACGGTAACCGACCTGCACGATTATGCAACAGTATTCCTTAACGGGAAATATATAGGCTGCCTTGACCGAAGAGAAGGAACTAATACGATCGATATCCCGGAGAGCAACGTCGACAAACCTGTGCTTGAGATACTTGTTGAAGGCATGGGACGGATAAACTTTGCACAGAATCTTATCGACAGGAAGGGCATCACCGAGAGGGTCACGCTAAATGGAATGACCCTTATGAACTGGAAAGTCTACAACCTTCCGATGGATGACAAGTATATTTATAATTTAAGATCGTCGAACCGGAATCCTGGTAAGGAAGGTATGTTTTTCAAGGGAAGCTTTTTCCTTACGGGTACCGGCGACACGTATCTCGATATGTCGAACTTCAGAAAAGGAATTGTGTGGGTAAATGGTCATAACCTTGGCCGCTTCTGGAATATTGGACCTCAGAAACGGCTCTATTGCCCGGCTTCCTTTCTAAGAAAAGGAACAAATGAAATGATAGTGTTTGATCTGCACCAGACTCAGCAGCAGATAGTTGTGGGTTTCAAGACACTTGAATGAAAATAAAAA